>Ga0105045_10001677_pt1 | contig 18273 bp, 13 predicted proteins | sample MAT02_FD_78089 | JGI IMG/M metagenome (GOLD analysis project Ga0105045, IMG submission 78089) | Freshwater microbial communities from Lake Fryxell liftoff mats and glacier meltwater in Antarctica - MAT-02 (megahit assembly) | ecosystem: Environmental > Aquatic > Freshwater > Ice > Liftoff... | reverse complement strand
TCATTAGGAATTGCAGTTTCATCTTTTGACATAGATTATCATTTCAATGACTACTATCATAGCCGACAAGGTGCAATGCTTTTTATGTGCGGTTTTGTTGTTTTCTGGCTTTTCCTAAATAAAATAGCTATAGACAATTTACCAACAAACAAGCTTTTTAACTTACTTTTTAAGTGGAGCAATGGCGTAACGAATATTTATTTTGTACAATGGATTATTATAATTTGGAGTATTGCTTTTTTTGGAATTAACAAAAGCTCTATTGTAGAGACAATTTCACTAATTTTGACATTTACTTTTATTTCTCATTGTGTAAATGTGTTTATTCTTCACAGCAAACAAAAGAGTAAACAAAAACAGATTAATTTCCTACATAGTAACTAGTGAAAAGAACCATAGCTTATAAAAGCACTTACAAAAAATTGGCGGTTCAGTGGTTACATGATCCCGATAGTTATCGGGAATTGTGACAGACAGTTTAGTGCTTCGAAATCGCCTACTTTTCATATACTGAACGTTAGAGATATATAGTAAGTAATCACCCTTAATAAAATAGAATTTGTGAAATTTGTAATTTAGGCAAATTGGAGTAGTCGTTTTTTCTAATAATCTTTGATTCTAAAATTATTAAAAATCATTTTTTATTATTTATCGTCATATTACACCTATGAAACGATTTAATAGATTATATCAAAATGAGTAAATTAGTCTTTGCTACATGTACTAAATTGGGTATTACGTAAAATAAAACGAAAGATATTACTCCTCACAAAGTAAAACTTATTCTACATCTCCTACTTAACGTTTACGAAAACTTTGAGCAAAAAAAATGATACGCATGTTGAATTTTTGCCAAAAGCAAATAAAATATATATACAATATTTCTATATTTTAGGTCTGTTCGGAGAATCAAGTTATCTTTGAGGCTCATAAATCCCCCAAAGTATGAAATTAATAAATGGTAAGGCAGTAGCTGAAGAAATCAAAAACAGTCTGAAACAAGATGTCTTATCTTACACCCAAAAACACAAAAGACCACCTCATCTCGCAGCAGTCCTGGTAGGTAGCAAGCCAGCAAGCCTAGCTTATGTAGGCAACAAAGTAAAGTCTTGCGAACAAGTAGGTTTCAAATCTACACTCGTCAAACTCAATGAGGATGTAACCGAGGCACAACTGCTGGCTGAGATCAAAAAACTCAATGAAGACCCAGACGTAGATGGGTTCATCGTACAGCTGCCTCTGCCCGCACATATAGATGAGGTAAAAGTCATGTTGGCTATAGACCACAAAAAAGATGTAGATGGATTCCATCCGATCAACTTCGGTAGAATGGCACAAGGACTTCCTTGCTATCTGCCCGCTACACCATACGGCATCGTTCTATTGCTAGAGCGCTACAACATACAAGTGGCTGGTGCGCATGTCGTCGTCGTAGGTCGGAGCAATATAGTAGGCACACCTCTCAGTATCCTACTCTCTCGCAAATCACCCTTGGGAGATGCTACCGTGACACTGACGCACAGTCGTACAAAGGAACTTTCCAAAATCACTAACACCGCCGACATTATCATAGCGGCTATCGGCATTCCTAACTTCATAACAGAAGATATGGTGCGCAACAATGTCGTAATCATAGATGTAGGTATCAATCGTGTAGAAAGTGATAACCAAAATACCAAAGCAAAACTAGTCGGTGACGTAGATTTTGATGCTGTAGCTGAAAAGTGTTCCCACATCACTCCTGTACCTGGGGGTGTAGGTCCGATGACCGTAGTAGCATTGTTGCTCAATACTTTTAAGGCTGCTAACAAAGAAATTTACGGTTAAAATCAAAATAATCAATAAAATTATAAAACTAATTATATATACATAATATACTAATGGACAATTATTTATCTTACAAAATTAATAATACTGACGAAATCCTACTTGCGCTACTTACGCAATTTGATTTTGAATCCTTTGAGGAAAACGAAGACCATTTTCTAGGATACATCAATGCTGAATTCGTCACCGAAGAGATCAAAAATGACATACATGATACCATCACTAATTACGAAAACACCACTTATCAAGTTTCAGAAATAGAACCACAAAACTGGAATGCACTGTGGGAAGCGTCCTTCCAGCCAGTGGTCGTTAACAGCTTTTGCCAAGTGAGAGCTGACTTCCACCCTGCGTTACCAGATATCAACTATGACATCGTCATCAATCCCAAAATGGCTTTCGGAACAGGACATCACGCTACGACTTATATGATGATAGATCAAATGTCAGCTATAGATTTTGAGGGTAAATCAGTATTTGATTTCGGATGTGGAACAGGGATTTTGGCTATCCTAGCTGCAAAAATGGGCAGTCAAGACGTAGATGCTGTAGATATAGAAATAGAATCATTCCAAAACACCATCGAAAACGCCGCTATAAATAATACCCCATGGATAAAATCAGTCCATGGCATCCTCGAAGATATGGATCCTAAAATCTACGATATCATCCTAGCCAATATCAATAGAAATATACTGACTAGATATGCACCTGCATTAAGTAAAATAACGGCTACTAATGGCGTACTTTTACTATCTGGCATACTCAATGAAGATCAATCATTGGTCATAGATGCATTTGCTGAAGTTGGTTTTACACAAGTCAAAACACAACAGAGAGATGGCTGGAAATGTATCAGGATGATCAAAAATTAAGTAAACCACTTGAGTATTAGATAGTCTCAAAACTTATATACTGTAAACTGCGCTGTCTTTAAACACAACATTATAAAAGAAGCACTGACTTTATTTGAGTTAAAAGTACCAGAATATTAAAATAAGTCAAATTCTTATCTAATAAATCATCTTTATCAACACTTAACAATGCTGATTTTACAATATAACTTGAAAGTACCCTAAAAAAATATATTCTTTATAAATGGCAACTTCTGATGTAATGGACAAAATTATTAGTCTTTTTCTATGTGCAGTTTTACCATTAATTTTGTCCATTGACTTGAAAGCACTTGATTTGCCGAATTTAAAATCTAATCTACCTGACATGCTAAGCGTCCACGGTAAGCTTTAATCTCACTTGGCCATCCTTCCCAACAGTCGACGTAAGTTTGCCTCATACTAATTGTATTTATAAAATAGTCAAAAATGACTCAGTAGAAAATTTATTCAGTAAACAAAAAAAAACCTCAGTGTTTAATCAAAATGTAACTAACGATTAGCTGTTTTAATGGCATTCCAATCTTTTATTGTAATAATGTCACGCTCATAAATTGAATCATGCTAAAACTTGAAAAGTTTTGAAAGGCTAATAAAGCAAATTGACAAATCAAGCAAATTAGCAAATTGACAGCTATCTTGAGAAGCCACTAAGAGCGATTCAGTAAAAGAACAAATTTATCAAATCAAAGGATTTGTTTATTCTATATTTCTGTCAGATCTGTTAGTTCGACTTCAAAACATTTATAATAGTATCAAGTCGAAGACTTGGCATCGCACAAGCATAACTGCACTTTACACTTAGCAGTTGTTATATTCTCTTCAAAAACTTATCTAATCATCATCTGTTATCCTATAGTTTTATAATCATTTGCGTAAGGAAATCATTAGCAAACCATCATCATCACTAGAATATTCATATAAGAATGTACATCTATCCTAAAAATATAAAAGAAAAAGTCGAATACCATAAAGTCATAGCAGAGATTCAAAGAGAATGCGTCTCAGAGATGGGCAAAAAGTATTTTGATGATATTGCCATACTCACTGACCTCAAGCAAATCCAACGGTTGCTAGACGAAACCGAAGAGTTCAGAAAGTCTATCGAACGCGGTGAGCATATTCCTCTTTATACATTTGAGTCCATCACCGAAGACTTGTATCTATTGTCCAAAGAAGGGTATGTGCTAGAAATAGACAGTATCAAAAACATCTATCGCATCGTCAGTATTGGTCAAGAACTACTCAAATACTTTAAAGATGCCGAAAAAATCAAGTGTAATCCACTCATTAGCGAGATCATATCCCATATCATCCTCGATGGCAAACTGACGCAGGAGATAGACCGTATATTAGACGAAGAAGGCAATGTAAGACCTAATGCCTCAGAGGAATTGTCCAAAATCTCAAAATCTATACGCTCCAAAGAACGTGAAATAGACAAGATATTTAATCAACAATTAGAATCCTACAAAGCCAAAGGATTTCTAGTAGATACGCTCGAAACCATGCGAAACGAACGCCGCTTACTCACCGTAGCCGTAGAACATAAGCGTAAAGTATCGGGAATCATCCACGACGAATCTGCTACCGGCAAGACTGTGTTTATAGAGCCTGAGGGTGTCATCGCTATCAATCATGAAATATATAACCTCTATGCTGAGCGCAGGCACGAGATCTACAAAATCATGCGCACCTTGTGTGCCTTCATGCGTCCATACACTGATGGATTAATCGTTTTGCAACATATATTGGTCAAACTGGATACGATACGTTCCAAAGCAAAATTTGCCTACAGAATCAATGGCCGAAAACCATTGTTGCAAGCCAAACCAACACTAGGAATCAAAACAGCTTTTAATCCAATACTCGTACTCAAAAACGAAGCGCTTGGGCTGCCTGTAGTGCCTTTTGATATGGAATTGCTACATCAAAACAGAGTCTTGATACTAAGTGGACCCAATGCGGGCGGAAAATCTGTAGCCATGAAATCCGTAGGTTTGCTACAATTGATGATACAGTCGGGTATCTTGGTGACCGCAGATGAGAACTCGACTTTTGGGATATTCAATAAGGTTTTTGTAGATATTGGCGACCAACAATCATTAGAGGATGACCTCAGTACCTACAGTTCGCATTTGTCTAACATGCGCGAGACGGTCACTCAAGCGGACAAAGATAGTTTGGTGCTGATAGATGAGTTTGGGTCAGGTACAGATCCAAAAATAGGTGGTGCTATTGCAGAAGCGATACTCAATGAACTCAATCACAAAAAAGTCTATGGCGTCATCACTACCCACTATTCAAACCTTAAATATTTTGCCTATAAGGCACAAGGCATTGTCAATGGTTCGATGGAGTTTGATACCCAACATCTCAAGCCTACTTTCCGATTAAATATAGGAAAGCCTGGTTCTTCATTTGCCTTTGAAATCGCTCAAAAAATAGGGCTTGACGCCAAAATAATTGATTATGCACAAAAAAAAACAGGCAAAAACGAAAAAGCAATCGATGACATGCTAGTCGCTATCATGTCCGAAAAAAAGGAGTATGAAGACAAGCTGATCAGCCTCATAGATAAGCAAGATCGCCTAGATAAACTCATAGCTTCTTATGAAGCCATGAACAGTGATCTCGAAATCAAAAAGAAGAAACTCAAACTCAAAGCTAAGGAAGAAGTAGCCATCATTGCTATGGATCAGAACAAAGAAATGCAAAAAATCCTCAAGGAAATCAAGCATTCTAAAAATGAATCCAAAGCTCGAGAAGCAGCTGAGGTACTCAAAGCACATCACGAAAAAACCATCAAGGAATTAGCTGTCCTTAAGCATGAAGTCTATCACAAAGAGATCGCTGCAAGCATAGAGAAGCTAGAGGTAGGAGCTTTTGCACGTATGCGCAATGGTACGAGTACGGGTGAGATCCTATCTATAGAAAAAGGCTCAGCAGAGATACAGATGGGATTCATCAAGATGAAAGTTCCTCTCATCGAGTTGGTATCAGCCAAAGAACCAATAGATATCAGATCTCGCAAAAGCATCAATACCAACCTCAGCCAAGAGCGTACAGACACCAAGATCGACATCCGCGAATATACCAAGCTAGATGCACTGCGCATGCTCGAAGAGTTCCTAGATAATGCACTACTCTCTAATGCCTTTGAACTCAAAATCATCCATGGAGTAGGCACAGGTGTAATGAGAAACGAAGTCAAAAAAATGCTTCGCCAATACAAAGACGTCAAAGAGTTTTGGCATCCCGAACCAGAAGCTGGAGGTGAAGGCGTGACGTTGGTGAGGATGTGATGAGGTTGAGTTTTCTAGCCGTTAGATTAAATATGTGAAAGTTATTTTTATTTAATTATATTAGTATGTGGGTAATTGGCGTTACGAAATATATCAATAATTGATTAAATCGTCATTATATGTACATCCTATCAAGTACAAAAAATAATCATCCAGAATATCATGATGATAGCAAGATTATTAATAACAATAGCTTTGAGTGCCATGATGGCACACAATGTTTCTGGCCAATACCTTCGCAAAGCATATTTTGAGGATCTGAATTGGGGTCGTAACTTTGGCATTCAATCTATCGGTGATGATGTAATTTTAACAAATCTAGGTATTATAAAAGAAGGTACTAACTTCGAAGAGATAATCATTAGTAAAGTGTCAGAAAGAGGAAACTATCAGAGCACTATCCTACTATATTATGAAGGCTATAAACTCTTTGCACAATGCTAGCGTTAGTTATCAAAATCAAATAATATTTAGGTGATGTATAAGTACGTATTTTTAGCAGTAATAATGGGTTTTGTAGCGGGATGCAAAGAATCAAAAGACCTCCCTGATGTGTCAGCTATAGCGGTTGATATTAAAATCACAAGGGCAGATGAGGACTTGCTCAAGGTGAATTCTAAAGACGCACTCCAGCAATTAATAACTCAAGATAGTGCTTTTTATATGCTTTACACACAGGAAATCTTTCCTATGAATCGAGCCAGTATGGATTCCTTTTATATGGACGTTACGGAACTAAAGCAAGATACAATCTTCATACAGTTGGCGGAAAAAGTCAGTAAAAAATATCCTAAACTAGATGATGTACAAGCACAACTAAAATCTCTTTTCCAATACTTGATCTACTACTTCCCTGACCAAGTAACGGTACCAAATTTTTATACCTTCATATCAGAGTTTGCTTATCAGGTATTTATATTTGAGGACAACGATGGCAAAGATGCGATAGGTTTAGGTCTAGATATGTTTATATATCCCGATATGAATTATAAGTCGATCAATCCTGATAATACTAATTTTTCGGACTACATCACCCGCACATGGAATCGAGATCACATAGCTCGAAAAGTAGCAGACATCTACATCACAAATATAGCTGGACAAGCTTCTGGCATGAGACTACTAGACCAGATGATACACAATGGCAAAATGCTTTACCTCACTACCCTAGTCATGCCCACCACTTCAGATACAATCATCCATGAATGGACTCCCACACAACTTGCTTTCTGCAAAGACAGCGAACTAGAGATGTGGACCTTCTTTCTGAATGAAAAATTGATCTACGAAACTAATCCAGGCAAAATCAGCAAATACATCAACCCTAGTCCTAGCAGTCCAGATATGCCACTAGGAGCACCAGGACGTACAGCCAACTACCTCGGCCTCCAAATCATCAGATCTTACATGGACAGATATCCAGAAACTACCCTGACAGAACTGATACAAATGAATGACTCCCAAAAGCTATTAGAGCTATCTAAGTACAAGCCGAAACAGAAAAAATAAATTGTTGATTGAATTGCGGAACTGTCGAACTGCGGAACTGCGGAATTGCGGATTTGTCGAACTGCGGATTTGTCGAACTGAATTATCTCCCTTCTTTGGCTAGAAGCTAAAACGATATAGCATCGTAGCCTAGAGGCTACGACGAACAGTAAATGCTTTTAACTAAAGGCTAAAAGCCAATGACTTATAATTTATTTTACAATTACCTTTTTCACTTCGTACTGAGTCCTACCTTTATGATCTGTGACTTTGATGAAATAAATGCCTTTACTAAATCCACTGAGATCTAATGTTTGCGTCGTATTCATACTTAGTTCTTTTATCATTACACTACGACCTGATACATCTGTCATCTCCATAATTCGCCCTTGTAGAGCAACGTCAAATGTAATATATAGAACATCGCTCGTAGGATTAGGCGAAATGCGATAATCTACCGTGGCTATATCATCATGGGTACTGCTAGGTACAAGGCCTAAGTCTTTTGCATCCCACATCAAATAACCAAAAACCTTGGAGAAATAGTCATATCTATAGAATGATGAATTGACTGGTAAATACCAATCAATTTGTATATAATCGATTAAAACTCTGTCTCGATCTATCTCTTTCAATTCTCTAAAACCTATCGCATGCAACTTATCTTTGACCTCTATTGCTTTAAGTCTAGCAAGTTTGTTTTGATTATTAATTTCGTTAACTACAATTAGAGATGAAACATCATCATCATTGGCAAATTGGCGCCCTATGAACAAATACTTATCTCGTACTGGTAGATAATCGACAGCTACATTATCATATTCTTCATCATTATATTGACAATATCGCAACAACTTACCATCATAATCGTAAAATGCATAAACTTGGTTGTAATAAGATGTCCCTTCTACCAATTCACTACCGGTGATAATGAAGTAATCTTTAGTATATTTATAAATGGATACCCAATTGTAATCTATCTTCTGAGGGAATCGATCTAGTGTTATTCTTTTAATAGTATTTAGGTCACCATCCATTATCCTCATCGTAAGTTTGGACCTTGTCAATGTATCTACTTCAAGGTAGAGCAAGGTGTCTATCGAGAGCTGAAATAGATTGTAGATATATTGTTTCTCGCCAAATTTGAGCGTATCTAATGGCTTATTATATTTGCCTTTGCTATTTATAATTGTAGTTACCATATTGGCCTCTTTTAGAAAATTGTTATCAGCTTTTGTAATACGAGATACATACTTAATTTCCTTTGGATTAGAGGTTTGTATAAAATCACTAAAAGGTGCTGTCCTTACCAAAGAACCTGTCACTATTGTATTGATCGAATCCCCTAATATTGGTGTATTAAATTCCATTACCTCACCAGTCTTTCCATTTATTTTTCTATAAGCTACCCTTGAAAAAGGATCAAAATACATATAGGTAGGACCGTTCCAGCTGAACTTTTGCTCTTTTCGGTAAGACCACAATATTAAGTTTTCATCACTGTCTAGATACATTTTACACCCATATTCTTGTCGTTCTAGAACTGTATGGTCTAATACGAGTTTCCAAATAGTCTCACCTGTGTTGATATTAATTTTGTCTATATAGTGACCGAAATCAGCATTGTATGTCGTAGTAAACAACCGAATAATATAATCTTTTCTAAACACAGGAATAGTTTGGGAAATAAAAAATCCATTATAACCGTTACATGAATCGCGAATCATACTAGGTGCAAAAGCCTCAGATCTCCACTGTGGTTCTACATCAATAAATTCTACTTTTGAATACGGTCTATCTGGTAGTCTCTGACTATAAGAGTAATTGCCTAATAGAATCAAGCAACCTAAGAAAAATATATTTTTCATAAAAAAGAGATTTTAAAGTTTAGCACAAGCTGGTTGACAATTATTGTTTTGATTCTCGTCACATGCATTTGGAACAAGAGTTCCGCATGGACGTAAGGAAATGACTTGAGATCCTTGTGATTTTGGTGTTCCATTAAAGTTACAATAACTAGTAGTACGATAGCAGCACCCGTCTCCGCATTTTACATCTATTAGATCGTATCCATCTTCACCTACAGGTATTGCACATGCTTTATAGCATCCAGATGAAATCCATTCTATGATAGCAGATGATCCTGTTCCACAATCAGGCAGTAAGTTTTGCGCTATCAATAACTGAGCTTCATATTTTTCAATCTCAATCGACATTGCTTTATAGAATGGATTATAATAGGTATTGTAAAACTGCGAGAAACTGTTGGCAAAATATGCAGAGTTCAATTGATTTCTCAATAAATTACAAGCAGAAGAGGTGCCAAAAGTATAATTAAAATCATCTATAGATACAGTAATTTGAGTACCAGAGGTACATCTAGTTATTGTGTAATTTGCGAATAACGTACAACCTTGAATAACAACTGGAATTCCTGTTCTAAACTCAATTGTACATCCTAATCCTTGTGCCTGCCGACAAAAATTACTATTTCTCAACTCTACAATTTCACTTTTTGAAATTATATCATTGTCATCATTTTTCTTACATGAAGATGTAAATCCAGCAAACAGCACAACAACTAATATCTTGCTAAAAAGATGGCTAAAACTGAAAACGTGTGTGTGTGTGTGTGTGTGTAAAGATAAATTCTTAATGGCGGTAAGTTTTGATTAGTAATTAGTAAATCTAAAATACAAAAGTACGACTTTAATCCATACGATTTGTATTTTATTAACAAAATAAGTGTTAAAACTATGTTAAAATACTTAATATATTTTATTCTATATATGGTCGATTTATCATCATGATATATGGTCGATTTGGCCATAACGCTAAGGCGTATAAAAGACTTCGGAACTGATTTATCTCCCTTCTTTGGCTAGAAGCCAAAACAATATCGCATCGTAGCCTCTAAGCTACGACGAACAACAATATCATAATGTAGCCTGAAGGCTACGATGCGAAAGCAGGTAACTAAAAGCAAATTACCTTATTTCTCACCTAGCTTAGCACCTACAAATATGCCGATGACAATCATAGTAATCGCAAAGTAACCAACATAGTCATAGTGGTCTAAGTATCCACTAGGCTGCTGAATGATGATCAATCCACCGATACTCGTAGCGATGGCTTGCGCCATCAGCTGTACAGAAGAGTTGATAGCCATAAACCCTCCCCTATTGTGAGGTTCTACTACATTAGAAACCATAGCTTGCAGCGGCACTACACGACCATTGGCCATAATAAAAAACAGTACTGCTACGGCTAGTATATACACCAAAGGCTGAGGCGATAAGTGGGTAATCAAAAATATAGGAATCAATGAAAACAAAGCAAATACTTTAAAAATATTATACTTTCCATATCTATCAGCCAATCGTCCTACCAACTGTGAGGTAAATATAGTAAATGCACCACCACAAAGATATATCAAGTAAATATCAGACTCCCTATAACCAGCATTGTATACTAGTGATGGAGAGATATAAGGAATGATAGAAAAGTGTCCCATCATGATCACCGTAGATAGTAACAAAGCCCACATTTGTTTGCTGTTGTTAATGATATTGGTTAGGATTTTTATTGGCTTTTCACGAGGTTGATCTGTATCTAAGTGTGCAGCAACGGATGGGACAATGTAGTATATACCTGACAATACAAAAACTCCAACTCCAGCTACAAAGAAAAAAGGTGCTTCCCAGTCAAACTTAGTAGCAAGGTACAATCCACCTGGAACCCCTGCTACCGCAGCCACCGAAAATGCAGTCATAATCACCCCCATAGCAGTAGCTCTTCGTTCATACTGAAAAACATCTGCTACGATCGACAATACCAATGAACCAATCACGCCACCAAAGATACCAGTAAAAACCCTAGCTATCATCAGTGACCCATAACTATCTGATAATGCACAAAAGAACGTGCATATCAAAAAACCAGTATATGCGATTAGCAAGAGTTTTTTGCGATCAAAACGATCAGCATAAAACGAAAATATAAAACCCGAAAGACCCGCAGATAAACCATAAGATGCTACTAAATACCCAAACTCAGCTGCATTGATCCCAAATACTCTAATCAAGTTGGGGCCTAATGGCATCAATATCATAAAGTCAACAAGGTTGGTAAAGTTAACCGCCCCCAGGATTAATAATAATAATTTCTCTTGTTTGGACACTTTTTGTTGTTGGAGCTGCGGAACTGTCGAACTGTAGTATTGTAGAATCGCAGAATTGATTAAATCGATTGAATTTTAGAAAATGTTTAAAAAACACGCTAAGCTTAAGTTGTTATTACACTTATGCTATGCCAAATCCTATCAAGCTTGTCGAAGTTTAAAAATTTGATAAATATCTTTATCTGTTAGCTAAAAGCCAAATGCTAAAAGCTAACATTAAATTTCGCTTATGAAAAACCCAGTAAATCAGCCAATTGTTTACTATGCTCGCCAGAGACTACGTTTTCGATGACGTGCGTGACTGTACAGTTTTCATCGATCACGATGGTGGTACGATACACCCCTTGCACTTCTTTTCCCATAAATTTTTTGGAGCCAAACAATCCAAAACTTTTAATAATAGACTTATCCGGATCAGCTATGAGTGAGAAAGGCAGTTCATATTTAGCTATAAACTTAGTGTGAGACTTGATATTGTCAGGGCTGATACCATAGACTTGGTAGCCATTTTTCTTAAAAACACCAAAATTGTCCCTAAGATTACAAGCTTCCTTGGTACAAGTAGGAGTGTCGTTCTTTGGGTAGAAATATAGAATAGTTTTATAACCCGCAAATGATTCATTAGAAATAGACGTTCCGTCTTCGGTGACAGTGTTAAAGATAGGCAATTTATCACCAACTTTTATTTTATCGGTACTTGTTGACATACGTTTGAAGGTTTTTATTTTATAAAATACTATAAATTAAGAATAAGTCATTTGGATTTAGCATTTATATTGTTATTTACATAACCATTACGCTAATTTTAATGATTGCACACCAAACAAGGTGAGTAAGATAATGTTTTGTATTTGGAAGGTATCTTCTCCACTACTTAAAAAACTATAAAACAATGACATTTTGACACTCTATTACGAATGCAAACGACAAATTGTCGTCTATTTTGAAATGGATACAAATTTGCTTTCGATTGTGTGATCTTTCGGATCAAAAAATTTGTTCATAAATTAGCATTTGAAAGAATAGTAATATATTTGACCAATAATATAAACAACGATATGACCTACGACAATTTTACAGTCAACGCACAAGAAGCCATCCTCAAAGCACAGCAACTCGCAGGTTCGCTAGAGCAACAAGGTGTAGATACACCACATCTACTACGAGCGGTGATGGATACAGATGAAAAGCTGGCAGAATTCCTATGGAACAAAATGGGTATCAATATTGCATTACTAAAAAGAGATATCAACGTAGCCCTCGAAAAATATCCAAAGGTGGTTGGCGGAGACAAGCAGTTTCTAACCAATGACGCTAATAAAGCCTTGGCCGCAGCCAGAAAATATCTAAAAGAATTTGGCGATGAATACATATCGCTCGAACTGATCCTCCTCGGTATCATCGATGGAAATGACCGCGGTGCAAAAATCCTTAATGATCTAGGTGCAACCATAGACAAAATGAAAGCTGCCATCCTTGACCTTCGCAAAGGCTCTAAAGTTACCGATCCTAATGCAGAATCGCAATACAATTCACTAAAAAAATATGCTGTCAATCTCAATGAGCAGGCAGAAAGCGGCAAGCTAGATCCTATCATCGGCAGAGATGAAGAGATCAGACGCATCCTCCATATACTCTCTAGACGCAAGAAAAACAACCCTATACTACTAGGAGATCCCGGTGTAGGTAAGACTGCAATCGTAGAGGGTATAGCATGGAGAATCGTCAAACAAGATGTGCCCGACAACCTCAGAACTAAGCAGATTTTTACGCTAGATATGGCTGCACTCGTGGCAGGAGCAAAGTACAAAGGTGAGTTTGAAGAGCGACTAAAAGCCGTCATCAATGAAGTCATCAATTCTAATGGGGAGGTCATCCTCTTTATAGACGAAATCCACACACTCATAGGCACAGGTGGTGGTGGTGGTGCTATGGACGCTGCTAATATTCTCAAACCAGCTCTTGCGAGAGGCGAACTTAGGACGATAGGTGCTACTACATTGGACGAATACCAAAAATATTTTGAAAATGACAAGGCACTCGTACGTAGATTTCAGACTGTTACGATCGATGAGCCATCCGTAGAGGATACCATCTCTATCCTACGTGGTATCCAAGAGAAATACGAAGTATATCACAAAATAGGCATACTTGACGAAGCATTGATTGCGGCGGCTGAGCTATCGCATAGGTATATATCTGAACGAAAACTTCCAGATAAAGCTATAGATCTCATCGATGAAGCTGCAGCTAAGATGCGCCTAGAACTAGATTCTGTACCTGAGGCAATAGATGAGCTAGACAGAAAAGTCCGTCAATTAGAGATAGAGCGTGAGTTTATCAAAAAGGAAAAGGACGAAAAGAAGCTAAAATCTATCGTAGAAAACATAGCCAATACCAAGGAAAAGCTGGACTCACTCACGGCGGCATGGAGATCTGAAAAAGAAATCGTTGATACCATTCAGAATATCCGCAAAGAGATAGAAAATCTCGAGTACGCTGCTCAGAAAGCAGAGCGTGACAGTGATTTTGAGCTTGTCGCAAAAATAAGATATGGCGACCTCAAAGAAAAAGAAGCAATGCTACATGTAGCCAAAGAAAAACTCAGCAAGCTACCTGAATCAAGCAGATTTACCAATGAGCAAGTCACCGCCAATGATATCGCAGACGTGATCAGTAAATGGACTGGCATACCTGTATCCAAGATGATGCAAAGCGAACGCGAAAAGCTCCTCTCACTAGAAGACCAAATCGGAAAGCGAATCATAGGTCAACGAGAAGCTGTAGTAGCTGTAGCAGATGCCGTACGTAGAAGCAGAGCTGGTCTGCAAGACGAAAACAAACCAATAGGCTCATTTATTTTTCTAGGCCCAACAGGTGTAGGTAAGACTGAGCTGGCAAAAGCTCTCGCCGAAGTCCTCTTTGATGATGATACTGCGATCACTCGAATAGATATGAGTGAGTTTCAAGAGAAACATTCTGTCTCTAGACTAGTAGGTGCGCCCCCAGGATACGTAGGCTATGATGAAGGTGGACAATTGACTGAGGCAGTGCGTCGCAGACCTTACAGTATCGTTCTACTAGACGAAATAGAAAAGGCGCACCCTGATACATTCAATATCCTACTACAGGTACTAGATGATGGACGATTGACAGACAATAAAGGTAGAGTGGCCAATTTTAAAAATACGATTATCATCATGACTTCCAATATGGGATCTGAGACAATACTCGAAAACTTTGAGGATCTAGATGCACTTGGCGACAAACATAGACAAGATATCATAGAGACAACCAAGCTAGAAGTCTTTGAACTACTCAAAGACAATATGCGCCCTGAGTTCCTGAATAGAATCGATGAGAAAATCATGTTCTTGCCTTTGACCAAGTTAGAAATCAAGCAAATCGCTACAATGATGATCAGAAAACTGACCAAAAACCTGTTAAAACAAGAGATAGGTATTCAGTTTGATGATAGTGCGATGAATCTACTTGCTGATCTAGGATACGAGCCACAGTTTGGCGCAAGACCGATGGCTAGAGTCATCCAAAAAGAGATCATCAATGAGTTGGCTAAAAAAGTACTTGGCTCCGTTTTCGGTCCAGGGGATACCATCTATGTAGGTACTGATGTGAGAGGATTTACATTCGGTGCAGAACCGACTGCATCGACAGATACACCGAAGGTTGAAAAACAGAAGCCTATTGACAAGCTAAACAAAGCCACCAAAGACCTCAACAAAGCAGTGGAGAATATAGAAGATGAGGAGGAGGATGAAAGCTAGCGCAATGTGAATATAATTTTATAAATAGACGATAATGCCAATAACATATACTATATACTATATAGTCTAATTGGTATAACATAATCAATAGACCTGCTAGACTTTTTACAAAAATTGGCGGGTCTTTTTTGTTAAACTTAGCACACATTCAAAACTTATTTATATCTTTACGCAGCGAATATAAATTTCGGAACTTTAACTAGCGCATTGGATGGCCATTATATATCAATAAATTGATTTATGAAAAATTATAGTTTTATTTATAGATTGAATCAGGTAGCATCAACGATAGTTTTTTTGGCAGTAATGACCATGATGACATCGTGCGAAAAAGATGAGATAGTAGAAGGAATGTCACCCATCTACTTTAACTATCAAGATTATGCTCATATCAAATCACTCCCACCAAGGCCAAACGTACAACTGACCAAAATCGTTACTCAAGGCAATTACATCTACATGACTGACATAAATCTAGGTATCCATGTGATAAACAATACTGATCCAACTAGACCTGTCAAGGTTTACTTTTGGAATATTCCAGGCAATACCGAGTTTACGATCAAAGATAATGTACTGTATGCCAACAATGGGCCACACTTATTGTTCATAGACATCACTAATCCCGCTGATATCAAGGTCATATCCGTCATTAGAGACCAATATTTAGGCAGTATCGAATTACTACTGTATCCAAAAAATTACAAAGGAAAATTTGAATGTTACCGTCCTGAGCTAGGAGAACTCGGAGGCTGGGAAATGAAAACTTTAATAAATCCACTTTGTGAAACTAGATAAAAATCCAAACTTAATCAACCTAATCACAATTTAAATAATCAATTATGCGAAACCTTATCTATTGTTTATCCATAGTTATACTATTGGGATCATGTGAAGCTAGTATAGTCAATGAATTCGTACCTAACAATGGTCCGACTACTCAAAGTGGTTCGTACTCGACCATGCTTACACTAGGAGATATATTGTATCTTGTTAATGATCGAGAAATCAGTACTTTTAATATCTCTGACAGCAAAAACCCTAAAAAATTAGATTCACAGACCGTTGGCTTCGCTATTGAGTCTTTGATTCATTATGAAGGTCTTTTGCTTATAGGATCAGCTAGTAATATGTATATCTATGAAATCCAGTCTAATGGTATTCCTAAGCGCAAATCTGTCACCAGATATTTTGGGGCAGATCAAAGTGTATGTGCCAGTGACCCGATAGTAGTAAGGAATCAGTTGGCTTATGTGACCCTTTCTCAATTTAATGATGTAGTTAATTGCAGACAAGTGATCTCTAACGAGCTGAGGGTTTATGACATTAGCAATTTAAATCAACCAAAACTCCTAACTAGGCTTGGGCTCAAAGGTCCTAAAGGTCTCGCTCTCGGTAAAAACAATCTTTACGTATGCGATGGCAAAGGAGGGCTCGCTATTATAGATATCACCGACCCAACCAAGCCTAAGCTCAAACTAAGATTAGAGGGATTTAATGCTTTTGACGCAATAGTAAAAGGAAATCTGCTTATCATCAGCGCCGAGAAACAATTGGTTCAATATGATATCACTGACGAAAACAATATTAAATGGTTAGGAAAGATAGATTTATGATAAATACTATGAAAATCATAGACTACAACTCAGCCTTGATCTCTTTCTTATTATTAATTGTAATCACTAGTATCAAAGCTGAAACCGCAATAGACTCTGTCGTGAAACCCATCGTGTATAGTATAGGAATAACACCTACAGCAATATTTAACACCGCCACTGGATATCAGATCAACCAGCGACTGACCTTCAAAGACCGAACCGTGATAGGACTTGAATCTGGTTATATTTTTGACTTTATAGCGGGAGAAGCAACTAATATTCATGGCATTAGGTTGCGTCCGAGCCTCAACTATTTGATCCCTTTGGATCCACAAACGAGTGTCTGTATAGGTGGATTTGTCAATTATAGAAAAATCAACTTTGATTTCATTAGAACTGAAATAAGAGGCGGTGGAAATTTTACAGAAAAGGTTAGAGACAAAGGAGTTAATAGATTCGTTGGGGTCGGTGTGTTCTTTGGGGCGAGGTTCATAATTAAAAATATAGAAATAACTTATGGTATAGGCACAGGCTGGGGCGATTATAGAACTACGGTTACCGATGAGAACGGAGTTATCAGAAGCAGTATTTTTGATATTTGGTTTGCAAACAACGAAAACGAATCTTTTAATATTCCGATTATCTTTACTAATCTCGGTATCAATTATAGATTTATGTGATCTATTTATATCTTTTTGTAGAATATATTGGTAATTTAAAAAATACATAATATTAACCCAATATTAAATTAATGTTACTTTTGTGTCATATTTACTTCATGTGACCGAAAATCCACCTATTACTTTCCTATCCAACATAGTTCGCATAGCCACAGATATCGTGAAGGTGATATCAGTATTGATGCTTCTTTATACTATCAATAGAGTAGGTTTTATCTATTACAATCATGAAGAATTAGGCATTCATTCGAGTAGCGATCTGACAGCGGTATTATTAAGCGGACTGAGGTTTGACTTATCGGGTATATTAATGACTAATGGATTATGGCTGACAATTTTTCTCATACTGCGACTGTCAACCTTCAAAAAACTATATTATCGGGTATTACTGGGTTTGATGATGATAACCAATGGTATTTTCATACTATTTAATGCAATAGATATTCCCTATTTTCCATTTTCACACAAGCGATTACAAAGCGAGTTTTTCTTGTTTCTGACAGGTGATAAAGGGGAG
>Ga0105045_10001676_pt1 | contig 18276 bp, 16 predicted proteins | sample MAT02_FD_78089 | JGI IMG/M metagenome (GOLD analysis project Ga0105045, IMG submission 78089) | Freshwater microbial communities from Lake Fryxell liftoff mats and glacier meltwater in Antarctica - MAT-02 (megahit assembly) | ecosystem: Environmental > Aquatic > Freshwater > Ice > Liftoff... | reverse complement strand
TAGAAGCAGGTTTCGGCCCTGAAGTATTCGCTGGGAGCAATAGTTTTGTAATGAAAGATGGTAAAAAAATAATGACAGATGCAGGCGTTCGGACTAATTGTATGAGTTGTCATGCCTATGCTGCTTATAATGTGTATAATCCGGCCAATGGCACTCCATATAGTGGTGATGCGTATGTGAGTTTGAGCGATACTATATTCAATGGTAAGCTCAAGTTGGATTTTGCATGGTCAGTTCAAGGAAATATTGATACATCTGGTATGGCTGGCTTTTTAGCAAAACAAAAATAACCCCACGAACTGCTCATTGTCTTATCAAAAGGGGAGTACAGCTAAAATGATCTCCCCTTTTACGTAATCTACTCGTTTACCCAAAATAATTTTAATATTTAGTGACCGTATTTTGACATAATCATCTTCTGAAATGACTATTTTTGCGTTTCTTATTAAAATAATATTAAGTAGATGTTTAGAATTGTTGGTTTGTTGATGATTATTGTTTTTGCTTTATCATCTTGCGCTACATCCAAAAAAGGAATATTATATCAAAGTATTGCTCCTGAATTTGATACACTTAAGTTTCCGCAGGAAAAACATTTAAAAAATGTCAAACAATTAACTTTTGGTGGAGATAATGCAGAGGCTTATTGGAGTTTTGATAACAAAAAAATAGTTTTCCAAGCAACCAATAAGATGTGGGGAGCAGATTGCGACCAAATTTACCTTTTTGATCTCGAAAAATGGGAAAGAAAACAATCGGCACCACCATTATTAAGCACCGGAAAGGGTAGGACCACCTGCAGTTTTTTTATGCCGGGTAATCAAAGTATCGTATTTGCGTCGACCCATGAAGTTAATGCAGTTTGTCCACATGTTCCAGAAAGAAGAGCTGATGGGAAATATATTTGGCCTATATATGAATCATTTGATATTTATCATAGTGACCTTAATGGAAAAATAATCAAAAAGCTAACCGATGAGCCTGGTTACGATGCAGAGGCTACCGTTTCTCCCCAAGGTGACAAAATCGTATTTACATCCACAAGAAGCGGAGATCTAGAACTATATACCATGAATATTGATGGTTCAGATGTGCGTCAGATCACAAAAGAATTGGGTTATGATGGAGGCGCATTTTTCTCTCCCGACGGTAAAAAACTGATATTCAGATCTTCTCGTCCAAAAACTGAAGAAGACATCAAAGTTTACAAAGAGTTGTTGGCTCAGAATCAGGTAATGCCTACTGAAATGGAGCTATATATATGTAATGTTGATGGATCAGAGGTGAGACGACTTACATCACTTGGTAAAGCAAATTGGGCACCATACTTCCTTCCCAAAGGCGATAAAATTATATTTTCGTCAAATCACGCAGCCCCTAGAGGCTACCAATTTAATCTCTACACCATCAATCTCGATGGTACTGGCTTAGAGCAGGTCACTTTTGACAAGACGTTCGACTCTTTCCCAATGTTTTCATATGATGGCAAAAAGATTATCTTTGCGTCAAATAGAAATAATGGAGGCACAAGGGACACAAATTTATTTATTGCAGACTGGATTGATTGATTGGATTATATGATTCACTTTACACAAAAAGATATATTAGATTTAGAACGGATTCCGAGACTCAGACTAATAAATAGTATCACAGGGTATAAACCTGCAAATTTGATTGCGACCATTAATGGCAAAGGGCAAACGAATGTCGCCATAATAAGTTCAGTCGTTCATATTGGGTCTGATCCTGCTCTTTTGGGATTTTTCATGCGTCCGATGGTGACTGAACGTCATACCATGGAAAACATACTAGAGACTGGGCAGTACACGATCAATCATGTGAACTCAGAGATCATCGAACAAGCGCACTTTACATCCGCAGATTTTGAAAGACATGAATCTGAATTTGTAAAATGCCACCTTACAGCAGTTTTTAAGGATGACTTTATTGCGCCATATGTATCAGAGTCGAATGTACAAATTGGAATGCAACTAGCTGAAAAAGTTGATATTAAGCTAAATAATACGATCTTGGTAATTGGTTATGTATCGCATTTGTACCTAGAGCCCAATACCTTTGTGATAGATAGCGGATTGGATCTTAAAAAAGCTGATACGGTGTGTATTTCTGGTTTGGATGCCTATCATAGTGTGAACAAAATAGCTTCTTTCCCTTTTGCGAGAAAAAGCAACTTACCTGATTTCGGGAATAAGTAGGTTTAGATTAGCATAGATAAGTGAAAGAAATAGCAAAATTACTAGCAATCCTAATTCTTGGTATTTTTTTAACTAGTTGTAGTAAATCAGTCTATATTTCTAAAGACTTGAGTGATTTTTTTCAATTTACTCTTTATAAAGAAAATTTTAAATACCAAGAATACACTGCATTAGGTAAATTTAGTATTTGGGGGACTTATGAAATAAAAGATTCATTGATATATTTTGAATTTAGAGACAAAAAAAGAATTCCATATAATTATCTAAGCAATAATATCAGAAAACGAGAAACAAAACGAAACAGCCAATTTCAAATATTGCATCTTGTAGATAAAGAATATGATGAACCAATTTTATTTGCTTCAGTTGTTTTGAAAGATAAGTTGGGTAAAATATTTGCTAGTCTAGAATCAGATATGGATGGGATAGCAATAATTAAAAATAACAGTAATATAGGGTATGTTGAAGTTTCTTTTTTAGGATATACAAAACAGATATTCAATTATGACACATATTTTGATTCTAATTTAGAAATAAAACTAGAACAATTGAAGCCAGGTGGAAGATTGAGTGAAGGATGTTTAATTGATTATATTGATGTTATATTGGAATATAAAGTTGATAATCCTTCTAACATTACTAAACTAGAGAGAAACGGAGTTGTTTTCAAAAAAAAAGTGGAATCACAATAAAGTAATACCGGTTCAAGATATTAAAAGATAATTTGATGTCTTTTAATGTTAACTACAGACGTTTATTTGAAAATTTAACATTAGTCTTAGACAAAAAAAAAGACCGATTCTCCCTACAGAACCGGTCCCGAGTAAACAATTTGCTTAATTAATCACTCATAAACTCAATCTCGACATTCATAAATCCAAAACCGTGCCAAAAAATTATTTTTTAGATTATCTTTGTTCTTAAATTTAAACATATGGATATCTTGATTTTAGTCCAAATTAGCTTTGTAGCATTTATTCATTTTTATTTTATGTGGTTCGAAATGTTTGCTTGGACTACTGTAGGTAGAAAAACATTCAAAAATTTTCCGCCTGATTACTTCGTAAAAACAAAATCACTTGCTGCAAATCAAGGTTTATACAATGGTTTTCTGGCTTCAGGATTAGTTTGGTCTTTGTTTATTAGCGATGAGATTTGGTCAGCCAACATAGCACTATTTTTCCTTGGATGTGTAGTGGTCGCTGGAATGTATGCTGCATATTCTGTCTCCAAAAGAATTTTTTACATACAGGCATTACCTGCGCTTGTAACTATTATATTGATTTTTCTAAAGTAGGATCATCAATTACATTTTTGAACCTTTCAGCGCTTCTCCGATATTGATATCTAATGCTTTGTGCGCCAATGGGGTAGAGTAGTCGTTAAGTTCTTTCATGGCTGACTCAATGTCGTCCTTCATACCAGATTTTACTTTCGATTTCAAAGTTTCATTGAGACTTGAAGTAGTTTCTATTTCTTTAATTGTCAGAATATTTTTATTTTGTACTAGAAATTTATCTGTTGCATGTGTCACATTATTTGCTTCATTAATAGATTCTAACAAGGCTCTTTTTTTGACATCTACTTCGGCATTTTTTATGGAGTCGATGAGCATCAGTGCCATTTCTTCTTCCGAAATACCATAAGTTGACTTTATTTCTACAGTTGTTTCTACATTCGATCTCAATTCTTTGGCTTTTACCGTAAGGATGCCATCAGCATCAAGTATAAAACTGACTTCTATTTTTGGAATTCCTGACGCCATAGCAGGAATGTTTTTCAGAGTAAACTCACCTAGTTTTCTATTGTGTTCTACTAAATCACGTTCGCCTTGGAAAACAGAAATTCTTAAATTTTTCTGACCATCAATAGAAGTAGTATATTGTCTTGCAGACCGTTGTGGTACTTTGGAGTTGCGTGCTATGATCGTATCCATCAATCCCCCTACAGTCTCAATACCAAGTGAAAGCGGAGTAACATCGAGTAATAATATGTCTTTTCTATTTCCAGCTAGAATATCAGCCTGAATAGCTGCACCGAGTGCTACTACTTCATCGGGATTCATACTATCATCTGGAGTTTTCCCAAAAAATGCAGCAAGCCTTTCTTTAACTGCAGGAACTCTTGTAGATCCACCTACCAAAATTACTTTATCTATCTGATTTACAATTAATTGAGAATCTTTGACTGCTTTTTTACAACTCTCTATGGTTTTTTCTATCAATGGCTCAATGAGAGACTCAAATGTAGCTTTGTCTAATCGAAGGGTGTAGCCTCCTACCACATTTTCGAAAGTATCTACCGTACTTAATGCGATTTTTGCTTCTTCGGCGGCTAGCCTCATCTGTTGGTTTAAAGCTGGATTTGAAGCTATTAATTCGGGTACAATCTTTAGATGATCATACCAATAAGCCATAACTACTCTATCAAAATCGTCTCCACCCAAAGAAGTATCTCCATGAGTAGACAATACATCGAATATTCCATCTTCAATTTGCAAGATTGAGATATCAAAAGTACCTCCGCCCAAGTCATATACAGCCACCTTATATTGTTCATTTTTATCTAATCCTAAACCGTAGGCCAAGCTAGCAGCGGTAGGCTCATTTACTATTCGGAGTACATCCAAACCTGCCAATTTTCCTGCATCACGAGTTGCTTGTCTTTGAGCATCGTTAAAGTAAGCTGGTACGGTAATGACGGCCTTAGATATTTCAGTATTTAGTGTTCGCTCAATATCCTTCTTTAGTGATTTTAAGATTTCAGATGAAAGTTCAATTGGTGTATAAAACCGATTGTCAATCTTGACTTTGACAAGTGATTCTGTGTCTTGATTTATTATTTCATATCCGATGGATGAGTTCAATTTTTCCACATCCGCATACGATTTTCCCATGAGTCTTTTGACAGAAAAAATGGTGCGCTCTGGATGAGATGTCAAATATTTTTTAGCTTCATCACCCACTACAATCTCCCCGTTTTCTTTAAAATGAAGTATAGACGGCGTCAACGAGCGCTTGCCGTACATAGATTTAACAGTAATAGGTTGATCGTCTACAATATACGCAACTAAACTATTGGTCGTGCCAAGGTCTATACCTACAATGATATCTTTTTTGGGTGCTTCAGCGACATCACCTGTCTTAAGATTTATGGATATCTTCATATTGTGCTTTGGGAAAAATGCAAAAGTAAGTATAAAATCGACAAAGACAATACATTGTTTAGAATATGTCTAAGGATGTTATGGTGTTCAAAGTCGTACTTTTGTTTAATTCTCCATATCATTAAACATGTCTGACAATGGATCTGAAAAGTGGAGACTATTTTCAAGAATGTTTTTACCTATAACTTCTGATTCAGAAAGTCCAAACAAAATCAACTCCATAAAAGGCAGCAATTCAGCTTTGTTTTTGATATAATTTTCTGCCAACTTCTTTAATCCAGCCACTTGTTCGATGTTGCTATGAAAGGTGAGATCTTTATCATCATTCAGAAGTTCAATATTGTTTCCACCTGAAAACCAAGCCTTTATAACACCATACTCATCTTTTAGGTCACGTTTGATTTTCTGGTTTGGATTTGGAAAACTTTCCAAAAATAAGTCTTTTGCAGCTTTAAAAATTAAATTCATAGCTACATTATATGGCCCTTCTTGTTCCCCTTCGTACACCAATTCTACTTTGCCTGTTATGGCAGGTATTACACCCCAAAAGTCTGTAATTCGGGTGGTAGTTGATTTTTCACCATTGAGCAGCATTCTTCTTTCTGCAGTACTGTACAAATTTTCTAATGCTGAGATACTCAATCTGGCAGATACGCCACTTTTATCATCTGTGTACTCGCTTTCTCTTGCATTAAAACTAATCATCTCAATCAATGTCCTATGTATGTCAGGGATCGTAACAGAAGATTTTTGTTCTTGGTGAATATTGGCTTCTTGTGCAGTAATTGCTTGAGATGTCTCTATACTTCGTGGATAATGTGTCAGAATTTGGCTTTGTATCCTATCTTTCAGAGGTGTAATAATACTTCCTCGATTGGTATAATCTTCGGGATTTGCCGTAAATACAAAAGTGATGTCTAATGGAAGTCTTAATTTAAAACCTCTTATCTGCAAGTCACCTTCTTGTAGAATATTGAATAACGATACTTGTATTCTCGCTTGTAAATCAGGCAATTCGTTGATCACAAATATGGATCTGTGTGATCTGGGTATCAGCCCAAAATGGATGACTCTCTCATCAGAATAGGGAAGTTTGAGCGTGGCTGCCTTTATCGGATCTACATCCCCTATAAGGTCACCTATACTTACATCAGGTGTAGCAAGTTTCTCTACATATCTTTCAGATCGGTGTACCCAAGATACTGGTGTGTCATCTCCCTTTTCGGCAATAAGATCAATAGCGTATCTTGAGAGAGGTTGCAACGGATCATCATTCAACTCTGAGCCATTTACTATAGGCATATATTCATCTAGGAGTGTGATCAATAATCGTGCAATTCTAGTTTTTGCTTGACCACGGAGACCTAGTAGTAAAATATTGTGTCGTGATAAAATGGCTCTTTCGATATCTGGCAAAACGGTATCGTCAAAACCCAAGATACCTTCAAAAACCTTTTCTTTTTTTTGTATTTTACTAACCAGATTATCTCTTAGCTCTTGTTTGATCGACTTTGAGACATATCCAGATTTTTTTAATGCTCCTAGCGTGTTTATTTTATGCACTTTGGTTTGTTTTAGATGTATAATAATTTAGCTTTCATCACATCAAACAGTTTTTAAATCATATAGTTTATCAAAAAAAATGCTACCAGGTAAATCCACAGCCCATCTAAAAAATGCCAATAAATATTCAGAATATTTAAAGAACGTTTTTTATCGATATCTGCAAAATATACTAAAACTGTAATAGGGTTTCTCATTCTTTTATGAGCTTCATAAATGAAAAACCCCAGAAATGGAATACCAGCGACCAAATGTAAAAAGTGTAATCCCGAGATTAAGTACATGTATGAAGCCATAGTGCTACTAGTAAGCCCTATATTGGCCGCCTTCAACTGATACCAAGCTTCTACCTGCATGTATAAAAACAATACGGTCAACATCATAGTAATCCAAAGAGCTACTTTAAACATTTTTGTGTCATCATATTCGTACATTTTTTTTGCATAAATCATGGTAATACTACTCGCAATAATTAATATGGAATTGAAATAAAAGAGCGTCGGTACCTGCACTGGCGGTACACCTTGCTGGACTCTATTGTAGATGTATGCTCCGGTAAACCCTAAAAATAGCGCAGTAATACCAGCTAGGACTAACGTTATAATTATGTATTCTGGATGAACCAAATAATTCCTCGGTGGTGCCATATAGATGATTTGTTTTCTGCATAACGCCATTTTTTAAAAAATGTTTCTATTTTATATTAAGATGTAATTTGTCATACCTATTGAGAGATCATGTAATTAACTTCAGGTGAAATGAACTTGCTTAGGGTTGTTTTTGTTCATAATCATGAATATTATTTAGAATCAGTGTTAAATAGTTATATTTGTAACAATTTAAAATTTACGTCTTATGAACCCATTCTATTTTATTGTCCTTCCATTAATAATTTTGGCGCTGTTATCTACTTTTTTTACTGTCAAACAACAGTCCGCTGCAATAGTGGAGCGCTTTGGTAGGTATAACAGTATAAGACAATCAGGATTACATCTTAAAATTCCATTTATTGATAGGATTGCTGGTAAACTTAACCTACGAATTCAACAACTTGATGTGATTATCGAGACTAAAACGAAAGACAATGTTTTTGTGAAAATGAAGGTATCTGTTCAGTTTAAAGTGATTCAAGAAAAAGTGTACGACGCATTTTATAAGTTGGAATACCCACATGATCAGATTACTTCTTACGTTTTTGATGTGGTAAGGGCTGAAGTACCGAAACTAAAACTTGATGATGTTTTTGAGCGTAAAGATGACATCGCAGTTGCTGTAAAAAGAGAGCTCAATGACGCTATGACAACTTATGGATACGATATAATCAATACACTTATTACAGATATAGATCCTGATATCCAAGTAAAAAATGCAATGAATCGTATCAATGCAGCTGATAGAGAAAAAACAGCTGCCGAGTATGAAGCAGAGGCAGGTAGAATCAGAATCGTAGCAAAAGCGAAGGCTGAGGCTGAAAGCAAAAGATTGCAAGGACAAGGTATAGCTGATCAACGTAGGGAAATCGCTCGTGGATTGGTAGAGAGTGTCGACATTCTGAACAGTGTGGGTATAAATTCTCAAGAAGCTTCTGCGCTGATTGTAGTGACGCAACATTATGATACCTTGCAAGCCATCGGAGCAGATACAAATTCGAATCTTATCCTACTACCTAATTCGCCGCAAGCAGGAAGTGAAATGCTCAATAATATGGTAGCAAGTTTTACCGCTAGCAATCAAGTAGGGGAATCCATGAAAACTGCCAACAGTCAGAAACGATTGAAGAATAAGGCCAAAAAAGACGAGTTTGGCAATCTTGACGAAGCTTAGATCTTAATTATGATTAGGTTTTCGAATCAATAATTTTGTCATGTAATTTCTTTTTATTCTTAGTACGGATTTAAGTTTTATATCATACACGATAATTGATTTTTCCTTTTGGATAATGATGGAGAAGTGAATATTAAAGTTAGCTTTGCGCGATTTTTACATTTAACATTTTTATTTCAACCATGGCACTTCAACAAGAATTCGAATCTCAGGGAAATATACTATTTAGATACAGGAGCCATATTCCATTAATTTTAATTCCTTTTGCATTATTGGTAATATATTTCTCACTCCAAACCCAAGGTTCTTGGTTTAGTAATGAAAGCATCACAGTTCTTGAGGTAGCAGCTACCATAGTGTGTATGGTAGGGTTATTAATCCGGATATATACAGTTGGGCACACTCCAAGAAATACATCAGGTAGAAATACCGCCGAAGGGCAGGTTGCTGATGTATTAAATACAACGGGTATTTATTCTACAGTGAGACATCCGTTATATTTAGGCAATTTTTTTATGTGGCTTGGTATTGCTTTTTTGACTGCTAATATTTGGTTTGTCATAGCGTTTGTATTCGCATATTGGGTATATTACGAACGTATCATGTATGCTGAAGAACAGTTTTTGACAAGAAAGTTTGGAGAGAAGTATTTAAATTGGGCTTCATCTACACCTGCGTTTGTTCCAGATTTCTCTAAATTTAATGGCTCTAATTTATCGTTTAGTTGGAAAAAAGTTTTGAAAAAGGAGAAAAATGGGTTTTTTGCCGTTTTTTTGGTCATTTATTTACTCAATTGTTGGGTTGCTTTTCTTACTACAGGTCAGTATTATTCAGTAAAAAGCTGGAGTATTTGGGCAATGATAATTTCAGGTGTTCTTTATTTTGTATTAAAAATGTTTAAATCTTACACAAAAGTATTTGACGAAGAAGGGAGATAATATTTTTTTATTCAAAAGTCAATTTATAAATATACCTTTGTAATATGTTTGATAAAAAGAGTTTTGTTTCATTTGGTTTAGCCTTGCTTGTTGCCTTTTCGGCGTTGAGCTATTCGGTTAATTTTAAACAAAATCATACATCTTTTACTTCTGATAAAGACTACGTCACCACTACTAAATCTTATCTATGTAATGAATTTACAACCGTAAAATCAGAAGACCTTTCACAATCAAGCTATTCTACATTAAAGTTGGATCGAGACATATTTATACTGTCGCATACTCCTTGTTTTAAGATTATATTTTCCTTTGTCAATAAAGATGCGGTATTCCATATATTGCACACCATTAATACAGATATCTTCAAAATGCTGTTTCCTTTCCATACCTTTTGGTAAGAGTTTACTTGATTTACACAAAAAATTATAATTAAGTTTTATTGAACGAGAGAATAGTATATTACTACTTTCAATCACTAATTCTTGTTTAAGATTGTGTATTATTATTTCCATTATTAAATGGTCTATAAGTTTCATTTTTCTTAGTTTGAGAATAGTTATTTCTAACAATTCTTTACATGCAATATAGACTAAATCATTCTATAATTTTTTAAATTAATTTATCATGTTATTTAATATATTTCTTGCTTCTTTAGTAATAGCACCAATGGCGTACTTTCTTATGTCTGGTGGTGCTAGTGAAAACAAATTGAAATCAGCATTTATAGCCAATATTACCCAAAAAGGCATTCAGGTTTCTGACATTGAGGTATGGCAAAATGGAGTAGTGGGTTTGGATTCAAAAAACAATTATCTTTATTACCAAGGTTTTATTAAAAGTGACAATCAACTAAAATCGATTGATTTATCAGACGTAAAATCATGTGTATTGGAAAAATCAATTAGCAACGAATCTGTTCATAATTCAGCTACAAAGGTACTGCACAAAGCAACTTTAATAATAAAAAGTACGACAAGTACCCAAGAAATAAAAATGTACGACGCTGATGAGACTATTCAAATGCAAGACGATGTTTTGAAGGCTATCAAATGGGAGAAAATTATCAATGCAATAGTGCTAAATCTAAAAAAGTAAGGTAATGTAGGTGAAGTATAGGCTCCTGTCTGGACTTTAGACTATTCTTAATCGCTCAATTTTATGGAGCTGCAATAAGTTTGCAGCTCCATATTTATTATGTACTAACTTGGGTATGTAACTTGTTTTTTGATTGATATTACGAGATAAGTAATTGTGCGTTAACACTTTGAATGTCTTTTCTGGATCATAGTAAATGTTCAGAAAGGGGAGAAGTACTAATATCTGTAGTGCATGCAAAATAGACCAATAGAATCCATCTTTTTCATATATTCTTAAGGAAATAGGTACGTAGCTAATGCTGTTTAACTAATTTTTCTATTGACTAAGAAAAAACTGTTCCTTTATTTTGAACTATTTTATAAATACAATTGGTATAAGATATAATAAATCAAAGGCTCAACCACTATAACAAACTAAAAAATATTGGTATAGTAAAGTGTCCCCGAATCACATGAAAGGGAAAGGATGGCTACATCCATTATCGAGTATACGATAATATTTTAATATTGGTTTTTACTACCAGATATTGACTTCATGTTGAATATCTATATAGAATCTTTTAAAGACTGCGCCTTTAATTTCTAATGACAAATTGTAAATATCTCGTCCCTTACTTCCTCCGTAATTGACTAAAACTAAGGCTTGTTCCTTGTGGACGCCATATGTTTCGTAGGTTTTGCCTTTGTATCCTATTCTTTCTATGAGCCATCCTGCAGGTATTTTTATGGAGCCGTCTGCTTGCGGGAAAGATGGAGCTTCCGGAAAAGATGCCAAGAGATTGTTATATTGTGTGGGTGAAATCACTGGGTTTTTGAAAAAACTTCCTGCATTTCCTATTTTACGCGGATCGGGAAGCTTTGATTGTCGGATTTCTATGATAGCTTCTGATACGTCAAGAATGCTTGGGGAAGTTATGCTTTTCTGTTTAAGTACATCTTTTATTGCCCCATATTCTATGTTGAGTACGTGATGATTCTTTTTTAAGAGATAACACACATTGGTAATAAAATATTGGTCTTTCAACTCGTTTTTAAAGATACTTTCTCGGTATCCAAATTTACATTCATACTTAAAAAATGATTTCCTAACACCTGATTCCAAATGTATGGCACTCAAACTGTGAAATGTTGATTCTTGTTCTACGCCATAAGCTCCAATATTTTGCATCGGTGCAGCTCCAACACTTCCTGGGATGAGTGACAAATTTTCTATACCACCTAGTCCTTGGGAAATAGCCCATAGTACGAAGTTGTGCCATTTTTCGCCAGCCCCAACATTTACCAACACTCGGTCATCGTCTTCATCAACGATCTCGATACCTTTTATCTCGTTTCGGAGTACATACGCATCTATATCATCTGTGGGCAAGATATTAGATCCACCACCCATAATTTTGAGTGGCGAAAGTTCTCGTACCAGCACTTCGTAAAGATCATTTTCTGATGTGATACGGACGAAACCTTTGGCTTTTACATCTATGCCAAAGGTATTATAGTTTTTTATGTTTTGGTTTTGTATGATTTGCATGTATAAAATAATTGGTCTATGGTACTAAAGTTCGCTTTCGGGATTTGTAATTTTTTTCAACATCGGTCTATTAAAGTCATACTGTAGCCCAATATTTAAAGTGTTTGCTTTGCTATCAGGATTAAACCCATATCTAACTATTCCATGAGCGGTAAAACCGCTTAATCCAAATCCATATCCTGCTTGCACCACATAGGTTAAGAAATAGTCCCGTTTTAAACCTTTGGATTTAAATTCATCTGTTACACCATAAAATTCCGTTTTGTTATATTGTACACCACTACCGATGCTAAATCCCATCTTTCCTTCTCTATCAAAGGTACTTAGTCCTTTGAAATTGAGTTTACCCATTATGGGGAATGCGACGGTTCCAAGTCCTTTTGACTCATTTGCGGATACTCCTAAAAAGCCAAACACAGCTTGTGCTTCTGCCGAAAAGGATATTTTTGGTCCACCTATCCATATTTTAGGACCTACACCCAAGTTTAGTAACGCACTTCCAGATGATCTTGATGTGTTGTCTCCATCTACCTTAGGGTTTACATAGCGGTGGTATAGATCGTTACTAGCGGTGAATCCATATCCGAACTGACCAAAACTTTTCAATTGACTGATGGTCAAGATGAGTATAACTATTATTTTAAGTTTCATTTATAATATCTTTTAGGATTTATTCAAAAACATTTAATATTAAGATTAAAATAAAATTCTTATGCAATGATGTATAACAACTTTTTTTATTGATTAGTTATGTACTAAATTCAAATTGTAAACGAGCCAATGCACTATATGTACCAGATTCATTTTCAATTAATTCTGAATGTGTGCCCTTCTCTATTATTTTACCTTTATCAATGACATAAATACAATCTACTTCGCGAATAGTCGCCAATCTGTGTGCGATGATGATCGAAGTCCTATTTTCCATTAGTAAATCTAGCGCATCCTGAACCAATTTTTCTGACTCTGCATCAAGTGACGATGTAGCCTCATCAAGAATCAAAATCTTAGGGTCTTTTAATATTGCCCTAGCTATAGCTATCCTTTGTCTCTGACCTCCAGAGAGTTTTATGCCTCGTTCGCCGACAATAGTGTCTAATCCATCAGGGAAAGAATCAATAAATTCCCAACTATTGGATTGTATAGCGGCCATTTTTATTTCATCTTCTGTGGCTTCAGGTTTACCATAAGAAATATTTTCTCGTATAGTACCACCGAATAGAATTACTTCTTGTGGAACAATACCAATATTTTGTCTGAAAGCAGTAAGGTCTAGTTCATTGATATTTTTATTATCCAATAGTATTCGTCCAGATGATGGGTTGTAAAACTTCATGAGTAATTGAACAATGGTCGATTTTCCACTTCCACTTTGACCTACCAAAGCTATTTTTTGCCCAGCTTTTATGTCAATATTAATACCTTTCAAAACCTGCATATCGGGCCTAGAAGGGTAGGAGAAGGCTATGTTTTCAAAAGCTACATTACCTTCTATATTAAGGAGTGTTTTGATATTGGATTTTTGCATTTGAATTTCAGAGTCAGTACCTAATATTTCTAAAATTCGCTCTGTTGCACCAATGGCACTTACTATTTGTGTGTAAAGCGTACCAAAACTAGCAATCGCACCTCCTAGAATACCTGTGTATATAATGAAAGAAAATAAATCACCAGCTTCCATCTTATTTTGCTCTACCAATAATGCCCCTTGCCAAAGAATAAAAAATATACCTCCGAAAAGTATCGTGATTATAAATACAAAAAATATACCCCTTATTTTTGCAAATTTTAGGGAGATAATCACAATTTGATCTACTGATTTGCCATATCTGATTGATTCAAACCATTCATTAGCAAAAGATTTTACAATGGTAAAAGACTGGAAAGTTTCTTCTACGATGGTGTTGGTCTTTGCCAGTTCATCTTGTCTTTCTTTGGATAGTTTTCTTATATATTTACCAAAAACCATGGCTACTATCACTATAGCTGGAAAAGTCATTAACATAATAAGTGATAGTTTGGGAGTCCATATTACTATGATGATAATACCCGATATCATAATGACAACTTGACGGATAAATTCTGCCAAAGTTATTGAAAAAACAGATTGTAGTTGCTCTACATCGGCTGTGATTCTGCTGGTAAGTTCACCTACACGGCGCTCTTCAAAAAATGATACTGGCTGAGTGATGATCTTATTATATAAGTCTTTCCGAAGATCAGACATTCCTTTTTCTGATACTATAGCAAAATACATAGTTCTGAAATAACTTAGAATGCCTTGTATTATTAGTATGATCAAAAACAACCATCCATAATCTTTAACAGCGATATTGAAATTAAATTTTGGTTTGCCAATTGCGGTGTTGGCCATTTCTCCCGGCAGTCCCATGAGGGCCATAAACATTAAACTACCAAAGACTAAAAATATCATAGCAGCTACAAAATAACCCAAATACGGCTTAATATACCGGAATATTTGAAGTGAGTTCTTGACTGATTGTTTACTTAGTTTGGGTGTTGAATTTTTTCTTTCCTTTGATTCTGACATTCACTTCTTAATTGAAATGCAAAAATATCACTTTTTTGGCTCATATTTGAATATTTCGAATATAAAAATCGTGCACATTTTATAGGTAGTTTGAAAGATTTAGACCCAAAGTAGCCATTAATTGCATTCATTGTAATGGTAAGAAAATAATTTTTTAAAACAAGTGTCATTAATTTGTGTAGCTTTTGACAAAATAATATTACCTTTGCGGCGCTATTTACAGATTCTTGAGATTTGTATCATTGGTAAACATAAAAAATATTTAAATGTCAACTTATTTAACAGAAGAAAAGAAGAATGAAATCTTCGCAGAGTATGGTGGTGGAGCTGCTAATACTGGTTCAATAGAAGGTCAGGTTGCCCTTTTTACTTTCAGAATCAAATCTCTTTCTGAACACCTCAAAGATAACAAAAAAGATATGTCTTGCAAAAGAAGTATGTTGACTTTGGTAGGTAAAAGAAAACGATTACTTAAATATCTCGCTAGTAAAGATATTCAGAAGTATAGAACACTGATAGATAAATTAGGTATCAGAAAATAATAAGTCAAAGAGCGGTGTAATTTTCACCGCTCTTTTTTTTTTAACTAAATTTTGATTACAAATTAAAATATATAGCTATATTTGCACATTAATTTATTTAGGTCTTTGTATAGACATCGCCTCCCGTCTATACTTAACTGAAAATTTGATACTGATGACTCTTAGATTTGTCTTTTATACTTTGCGGTTTGACTATTTTTTATGAGTATCATTTTAAAAAACGTTTTAGATTCATTTATAAAATATACAATTCATTTTTATGGGAAATATCATTCCTACTTCAACTTCATTTAGGCTTCCTGATGGTAAGGAAGTTACCATTGAGACAGGTAAACTGGCAACTCAAGCACATGGTTCTATTGTTTTGCGTGTAGAAGACACTATGATCTTGGCTACTGTCGTGGCAAGTCCTGAGGCAAAACCAGATCAGTCGTTTTTTCCACTGTCCGTAGATTATCAAGAAAGATTTGCAGCAGCAGGTAAGATACCGGGCAATTTTTTCAGAAGAGAAACAAGACTTTCAGATTACGAAATATTGATTTCAAGACTTGTGGATAGGGCCGTTCGTCCATTATTTCCTGATACATTTCTAAATGAAACTCAGATCATTATCAATTTGATTTCTGCAGATTCCAAAAACATGCCTGACGCGTATGCAGCACTTGCAGCATCAGCAGCTTTGTCAGTTTCTAATATTCCATTTGATGGGCCAATTTCAGAAGTTAGGGTAGCAAAAATTGATGGCAAGTACATTGTTAATCCAGAGAGAGACCAATTGGCTAAGGCTGACCTCGATCTTATAGTAGCTGCCACTATCAAAGATGTCATGATGGTGGAAGGTGAAGCTAATGAATGTCAAGAACACGAAATCATAGAAGCAATCAAGATAGCACATGAAGCAATCAAGGTTCAATGTAATGCACAGTTAGCTCTTGCTGCAATGGTAGGAGAAAAGGCTACTGTAAAAAGAGATGTAATAGTACCTGAAGTAGACTCAGAACTTAAAGAATTGATTTCTGGTCTTGCCAAAGATAAAGTTTTGGAGATATCATCATCAGCGTTAGACAAACAATCAAGAAAAGATAGATTCAAGGAAGTTGGTAAATTTGTCAAAGAAACGATTCTTGAGCAAAAGGGCGAGGAATATTTAATTGAAAAGGCACCTTTGATCTCTGAATATTATGACAAGCTTAAGAAAAATGTCATCAGAAAGATGGTTTTAGATTCAGGGCTGCGTCTTGATGGTAGAAAACTAGACGAAGTTAGGCCTATTTGGTGTGAGGTAGATTATTTGCCAGCAGCGCATGGTAGTGCTATCTTTAATAGAGGTGAGACTCAGGCTTTGACTTCAATGACCTTGGGTACCAAGTTAGATCAGATGCTGATAGACAATGTATTAGATCGTTACAATGAAAAATTTATTTTACATTATAACTTCCCAGGTCTTTCGGTAGGTGAAGTAAAACCTAATAGAGGTCCAGGAAGAAGAGAAGTAGGTCACGCTAATCTAGCAGGTAGATCATTACGTAAAGTATTACCTACAGATTTGCCATATACGATCAGAATTGTATCTGATATCCTTGAGTCAAATGGTAGTTCGTCAATGGCAACAGTGTGTGCTGGGTCTTTAGCGCTTATGGATGGTGGTATCAAAATAGCAGCACCGGTATCAGGTATTGCAATGGGTATGATTGCTGAAGGAGGTAGAGTTGCGATTCTATCAGATATCCTTGGTGATGAAGATGCATTAGGAGATATGGACTTCAAAGTCACTGGTACTACAAAAGGTATTACAGGTTGCCAAATGGACATCAAAGTTGATGGCCTACCATACGAAACACTTGAGAAAGCATTGGCTCAAGCTAGAGAAGGAAGGATACATATTTTGGGTGAAATGGGAAAAGTAATCAACACGCCTAATGTGGATCTCAAGCCTCACGCACCTAGAATGGTAGAAATTATTATAGAGAAAACATTTATCGGAGCAGTGATAGGACCTGGTGGGAAAATTATCCAAGAACTTCAAGCTAGAACTGGGACTATCATTAATATAGAAGAAGTAGGGGACAAAGGTGTGGTCACTATTGCAAGTACTAATGCTGATGGACTTAATGCAGCAAGAGCAGCTATTGCAAAAATTACCTTTACTCCAAGTGTTGGTGAAGTGTACGAAGCTGAAGTAGAATCACTAATGCCATACGGTGCTTTTGTGAAATTCTTTGGTCAAAGTGGATTACTTCACGTGTCTGAATTGTCTCATTCTCGCATAGAAGATGTGAGTACAGTATTAAAAGTAGGTGACAAAATCGAAGTAAAAATAATAGGTACAGATCCTAAAACAGGAAAGTTGAGATTGTCAAGAAAGGCATTATTAGACAATCCAAGGGGAAATTAATAACATCAAGGTTGTAGTATTTAAACTCTACATCTGTCCTTAGAAACTCATTGAATCCCGATAGTATTTATTTATTATCGGGATTTTTTTAAATGAATATCTTTAACTATTCAGCCACAAATTTATCAGTATTTACTAGAGTAGCGAATACATCCATTGAATTTTTTTATACAAGTATCAATTACAAATCTGATAATGGCAAAACATCTTGCACCATTATAGGATTTGAATTGACAAGAAACCTTTTACTTTACTTTTACATTTATTATAGCCCTTTCTGAACTATTATTGTCCGCTGGTACGTATTGGTGATGTAAGAAAGTAAATAAGTATCTAGACAATTTGAGCATTCTTTTTTTGAAGGCTTTGAACTTGGCATTATCAAAGTCTATGGTTTGATCTAATAGTTTTTTACACTCCTTCTCTATATTGGATATTTCAAATGAGTTATCCAAT
>Ga0105045_10001673_pt1 | contig 18295 bp, 12 predicted proteins | sample MAT02_FD_78089 | JGI IMG/M metagenome (GOLD analysis project Ga0105045, IMG submission 78089) | Freshwater microbial communities from Lake Fryxell liftoff mats and glacier meltwater in Antarctica - MAT-02 (megahit assembly) | ecosystem: Environmental > Aquatic > Freshwater > Ice > Liftoff... | reverse complement strand
GTTGGATTTCTATTCGTTGGTGTTCAGGCTTCCGAAACGATGTGAAGGTTGAATTCACGATCTAGAATCCAATCAAAACACATTTTCATCAGCCCACTCCTAGCCTGTCTCCCCTAGTGAACCGACGGCGCTAGCCGCGGGCCGCAGTTTAGTTGACTTTTCCATCAATTCAGGCCCGAAGCTAGCGCTTACGGTTCACAAAGTGAGTGCCATTTGGCTAGCGTTATGCCGCTCACAATCCAAAGTGCAAACGAAAACAGGGGACCAACCGGTCCCCTGCTCATCTAAAGTTTGTTTGAAAAAGCCAGCCAACTAGCCAATCTGATCGAGCAATTTGTCGAACGCAATCGAAAGCTTCTCGTCGGTATCATAGTTGCCTTGCGCGATGGCCTCCCGCAAGCTCGCAACTTTGTCGGCTCGGAACACTTCACCTGAGGATTGAGCGCTGGAAACGCTGAGTGCTTCAGGGGACAGGTCTAGTTGATCGACTGGGCTGGTCAGTTGTGGTGCTGTTGCTGCGGTGGATGCCGATGGCGCGTTGCTACGTCCAGCGGATTTTGCAGCGTCAACTCCAGCGAGCGAAAAATTTCCGGAAATTTGCATAAGTGTCTTCTTCCCTGTTTGATAAGGACTTTTGGCCCGATCGAATGACCGAGATTACATGGACTGCTACCGTGCTGACAAGACGAGAATCGAATTTCTCGTGCCCGATCCCTTTTTCCAACGCAGTCCGTGTCGCAGAAAAGACCATCCGAATCCATCAGGTCAAAGCGACTTTGCGAAGACGCTGCTTTCGAGCGAAAGCATACTTGCTTATCGGACGGCCTATCCAACCAGACCAACGAATCCTATCCCCTAACTTGTGTGATGAATAGCCAAGCCGCATTGCCTAGATCGATTTTGCAGTTTGACGAAACGTTACGGTTCTCTCCGGTTGCAATGTAGCAACCGTCCAAACCTCAAATGCAACAAACATGCCAAAGCGGATTTACCAATTAAAAATCGCCCGACAGGTAATTTATATCCCCCAACCTACCAAAAGAGCAAGACACAGGCGACAACACGAATTGCCATCATTCATGGAACGCGAAAAAATTTGTGGCTCTTACAAAGCAACGTCAGGTTTTTTCAAGTAAGTTCAAAATCCATATTCAAAAAGTCGGAATCGCGATTGACCCACGGGGATGGTCGGGGCTATCTTACCGCCGTCGCAGTGAAGAACAGCGATCGCCAAACGAACCAACTTAGTTGGCTAAACAAATCCGATCTTTCAAAACACAAAAATCAAATCCACTGCGTTGGATTTCTATTTCAGTTGACAGCCTCGCGAATCAATCGAAATGAAAATCACGCTTCGGCCTGAGCACACGGACGTGCGATTGCCAAGTGTTAGACACAGTGGATTCTTGTGGGTGATGCACACGGATGTTGTTATCGCCCGCTTGAAACCATGCTCCCGGAAATGTAGCTCTTGTCCTCAGCCCCCCTAGGACTCGTTCACTTCCGGGAGCTTTTTTTATGCGCGTAGATTGGGACCATGCTCCCACTCCGATGCTTGAAGGGGGGATATCTTTGCTTGGACGTGAAACCTTTGCTTGGACGGGACAATGGTCCCATCCTACCGTGGCAAGCTGGAAGCTTACCCCACGGAAGCGACGATGCGCTCAAGGTATTCCTCGAGAATGGCGGTTCCTGTTCGAATCGTCAGTTCGACGTCGAGGCTCCAGAGCTCGAATTGGCCGATTCGCGGCGAATCAATCTTGGCCAAGTCTTTGCCTGTGCATACAACCGCATCGCATTTCACTTCGCATTCACGGGCTTGTTTGCTCAATAGTTGAATGTCCTGAACTGAGAAGTTGTGATGATCTGGGAAATTCGTGCTCGCAACGACGTTTGCTCCGCAAGCTCGCAACGTTTGAATAAAACCCTGTGGATTGCCTAAACCGCAAGTTGCGAGCACATTTTTCCCACATAGCCAATCGATATCTTTCGTATCTCCTGCAGAATTGCGAAGTCGCACAGGCTTATGCTCTGACTCCAACCAAGCTGCTTTTGGATTATAACGCTGCACCCGAGTTCGAATCTCCGCAAGCTTTTGCGAATCGACTTGATCTGCCCGAGTTGCCATTACGATATCTGCACGTCGCAGCGATCGGAGCGGCTCACGCAAAAGTCCCCGCGGTAACAAGTGTCCGAAACCGAATGGCTCCCTCGCGTCCAAGAGAACGATTTCAAGATCTCTATGAATTTTTCGATGTTGGAATCCATCGTCCAGCAAAAGCAATTGCATCCCGAGCTCTTCGGTCGCAATCTGCGCTGATGCGAGTCGATCGGGTTTTTGCAAATGCGGAACGTCAGGTAGCAAAACTTCTAGTTCCTTGGCCTCGTCATTCCGCCCGTCGATGCCCGCTCCAAATCCGCGAGACAAGATTCCCACTCGAACGTTTCGCTTTCGAAACCACCGCGCCAACATTGCGACTGCTGGCGTTTTGCCCGTTCCACCGGCAGTGAGATTGCCGACCGATACGACCGGGACAGAGCTTTTACCGACTTTTTTCCAGCGACGATCGTAGGCTAGGTTTCGGCCCCAAATGACAGCAGAATAAGGTTGGCTCAGGCACCACAATCCAGCTCGCAAAAAGATCGAGCTCAATGAGTTGGAACGGCCTGATAATAATTCTTCAACGCGGCGCATGCACAGGTTGTCGTAACAGGAAGGGTAAATCCGCGCAAAGAGTCGTTTCTTTTCCGGACGATGGAGACGACATCATACGCGATTCTCCATATGGAAACATCGCCCCAGGGAACCAAAAGTAGCCTCAGAGCTTAAATGATGGCAAATCGGCGGGAAAAGACAATTTGGTGCAACTTTAGATCGTAATTTTGGGGAGCGGAATTTGCCAAGAGTTTCGGTTTGTAGTTGGAGTTAAAGCGTAGGTCACGGTTGACCCGCCCAGATAGTTTACAACCCGAAGCGTTAGCGAGGGACCAGAGTGAAAATCCCTCGCTCAGGCTTCGGGTTATGATAAGGAGTCTGTCATTTGAACAGTTTTTCGCAATATTCACCTCAAGACCGGTCGCAACGTTGACGCCGAATTCGAGCTCGAAGAATTAATTTGAACGAGCCTACCCCCAAGCACGATTTACACGCATGTTCGATAGATTCGACGAAGCACCAATTTCCAAACTAATCGGATTCAATGTACTCCCGGCCACAGATGAGGACAAAGAACTCGGAAAGGCCATCGTCGAGCTTGAAATCGACGCAAGACTTAACAACCCAATGGGAAGAGTCCATGGCGGGGTGCTTGCAGCCCTTTCAGACGCGGCCATGGGAATAGCGTTTGGTCGTACTCTAGATCCGGGCCAGGACTTTTCCACGATTGACCTACACATTCATTTTATGCGTCCAGTCCGTGGAAAAAAGCTAATTGCACTTGGCGAAATGATCCAGCGTGGCTTACGGATTGGATACGTGCGATGCGTCGTGACCGATGACCGAGGCAAAGAGGTTGCAAGCAGCTCGTGCAGTTGCACGGTTCTAGATAAAATGTAGTTCGATATTGCACGAGGTGCGAGCTAGTGAACCTGCGTCTAGAACGTCAAAGCTATTGCGTTCCTAGGGCAACAGGCCACTCGAACGTTCGTCGCACTATTTGATTCGAGTGTACGCTTCCTTCGCGGAGCGAAGGGCGACAATGTCGCACGTCGCTCAGCGACGTTAGCGTTGATCCTTGTCGCAAAAAACCGAAAGATTCGCTGAGCAAGCCAGCGGGCTTCGAGTCTCAGCGGGATTCGAGTCTCTGCCAGACTCGCTGGTGTAGCCACAAAGCATGATGATCCACAGAACAAGCCTGTGGTGTTCAATAACAAAACCCCGGCGGCTTGCCCGTTGGTTCTTTCGGTTTTGTGCTAATGCTGGAGGTCTTTAATAGCTAGAGGCATCGCAATTGTATAATCATGCCATCCTACTCGCTTAGCTTCTTCCTCAAAACCTCTACCGCCTTTTCCAATTGCGGGTCTTCTTGCAGCGTTGGATCTAAATTCTTTTGCCCAGCGTCGGCTTCTCCTTTGTCTTTAGAACTTGACATCTCTCGCGGCCGACCAATTCCATTTTCCATAGGGTCGGCTCTTCTGCGCATGCGTTCAATCGCCTTGATGAATGCGTCTTCGCTTAACATCACCTCGCACCCTTCGTCTGGTGATACTCCCCAAACGTCGTCTGGCTTTGCCGACTTTTCGCGATGAATTAGTCTTCCGCTGGGTGGGTAATAATACGCAGTTGTCATTCGCATCGCAGCCATTCCGCCGTCAAGAGGGATTACGTTTTGAACGCTTCCTTTGCCAAACGATCGATGTCCTACAATGGTGGCCCGACACCGATCCTGCAAACATCCAGCGACCACTTCGCTTGCGCTGGCCGAATGTTCGTTGACGAGGACTACAATTGGAACTTTGTTTGAAATCGCTGTTCCCGGCTTGGCCACATAACGTTGATCGACTCGATTGTCGCGTCCTCGTGTGCTCACGATATCGCCGTCGTCCAGAAACATATCGCAAATGTCTTTGGCTGCGACCAAAAGCCCGCCGGTATTGTCTCTCAAGTCAATGATGAGTCCTTTGCAATCGGCTTTTACCGCGACAAGACTTGCTTTCAACTCCTCAGTGGTCTTTTCACCAAATAACTCCAATCGCATGTAAGCAATTTTGGGATCGGCTTCCATTGAGAAGTCCCAGGAACCGTCCATTCTCCGTCTATCACCCACCACAGACTCCACTTCGATTTTGGCGCGAACAATCTTCACCAGCCTAGGTTCGGACTCACCGGCCCGTTTGATCTTGAGCGTTACCGATGTCCCTTCTTTTCCTCGAAGTTTTTCCGAGACCGAGTCCACTTCGGATTTCTCGGAGTCCAAGCTATCGATTTCCAAAATGACGTCGCCCGGCTTGATCCCTGCTTTGTAGGCTGGTGAATTGAACAAAGCCGAAACGATGGTGAGTTTCTCTCGACGCGGCGGCCCTTCAAGACTTACTCCCAAACCTCCAAACTCTTGATCGAAAACCGCTTGGAAGGGTTTTAGCGACTCGCTAGGGATGTAACTCGAATAAGAGTCTAATGACTCGATCATTCCCTTCATCGCAGCTTCGTAAAGTTTCTCCTTACTCGGCTTCTTGACGTATTCTCGATCGATGATGTCCATCGCAAACGCGAGATCGCCAAGGTTGCGAATTCGCTGTGCATTGCCGTAACAAAACAGGCACGCTACTAACAGGATCAGGAGAATTTTAAGGTTTTTGGTTGTCACGTTGGTGCGGCTTGCGCCTCGTTCACTTTGCTCATGAGTCAGGATCGATTACCCCACGTAGGAAGCGGGGCTGTTGATTTAGTGCATTTCCACCAAGCAATATCAGCCGAAGGTCGCTAGCCAAATGGTACTCACTTTGTGAACCGCAAGCGCTAGCTTCGGGCCTGAATTGATGAACCGTAAACGCTAGCTTCGGGCCCTCACTTTGTGAACCGTAAGCGCTGGCTTCGGGCTTGAATTTATGGAAAGTCAACTAAACTGCTGCCCGCGGCTAGCGCCGTCGGTTTACTCGACTCGAAGCCCGCGGCTAGCGCCGTTGGTTCACTCAACTCGAAGCCCGTGGATAGCGCCGTTGGTTCACTCAACTCGAATTTCGTTGGAAAAATATATTCTACCGGAGTTTGATTGAAGCGTTGGAGTTAGAATGTGGAAGTCCCACCCATTTCACGTACTTCCACGCGAATCTTATGCCTGCCTACCAAGTTCTGACCTTCGTTTTGGTCGTTTCTAGCCTTTTCGTAGGGCGGAGAGCCTTGTCGGACCACCCGCTATCGGACCGGCAAACCGAACCTGGCCATTCAGTCCATTCGGATGCGTTCAATGATGGTCCGAGGCAGGCCGCCTATTTGATGAGCGGAATGGGGAACGTTCATTGGGAGATTTCTACCAAAAACCCAATGGCTCAGCGATTCTTCGATCAAGGAATAGTTCAACTACATGGGTTTTGGTACTTCGAAGCCGAACGTTCGTTTCGCCAAGCCGCTGCATTCGACCCGGAATGCGCAATGCTTTATTGGGGAATGGCTCGGGCGAACATCGAGAACCCTTGGCGATCCAAAGGCTTCAGCGAACAGGCGATTAAAAAAATCGCAAACGCCCCTGACAAAGAAAAGCGACTCGTTGAATCGTGGAACAACCGCGTTAAGGACACAAAGGTTGCGACTGATAATGAAAACGAGAACAAAACCAAAACGCCAGCGGAAAAGAAAGCAGCGGCCAAGGCAAAAAAACGAGATAGCGACGAGGAAAGAAAAGAGAAAAAAGAACGGCTCAAGCAATACGCCCAGGACCTCGAGGCCATCGCTTGCGACTACCCTGACGACATCGAAATCAAAGCCATGTTGGTTTTGCAGTACTGGCAAAACAATGGCTCTGGGATCGAAATCCAAAGCCACTTTGCTATCAATTCGATCTTGGCAGACATATTTCATTCCAACCCACGGCACCCGGCGCAGCATTTCCGTATCCATTTGTGGGACTACCGAAAGGAAAAACTTGCGATCGACGCGGCCGCCAAATGCGGTCTTAGCGCTCCCGGCATCGCTCATATGTGGCACATGCCAGGTCATACCTATTCGCGGCTTCATCGATATGCCGACGCCGCATGGCAACAAGAAGCCTCGGCTCGGGTTGATCATGCCCACATGATGCGCGACCAAGTCATGCCAGACCAAATCCATAACTATGCCCACAACAACGAATGGCTCATTCGCGACTTGATGCTGATCGGTCGCGTCAAGGAAGCGGTCGATCTAGCTAAAAACATGATCGAATTGCCTCGTCATCCAAAATACAACGTCTTGTCGGGACGGGGCAGCGCATCCTTGGGAAGAGAACGTTTACTTGGCGTACTGACTACCTATCGACTTTGGCCCGAATTGATTGAGTTGTCGAATTCCGCTTACCTCGAACCAACGGAAGACGAAGTAAAACAGGATGAACGAAAAGCTTGGATGGCAATCGCTTATTCCCAAGTGGATGACAAACCTCGGCTGGAGAAAATCCAAAGCGAATTGCAGAGCTTGCTTGAAGCCTTGCAACTCAAAGCTAGCGAGGGCCGAAAGAGTTTAGAAGTGTTGGCTGAAAAAGAGGACCTCGAAAAGAAACAAGACAAAGATAAAGATAAAGATAAAAAGAAGAGTGTCGCCCGGCCCCCCAAACTGCTTGAACCTTACGAACTCAGTACCGATCCGTTTGGTGACGACGATGATCCAAGTCTTACTAAGATGCCGAGCAAAGATATCGATGAGTCTAAGGCTAAGGATTGGTCGGACGAACACAAGGAAAAAGCTTCCGAAGTAGCTGAACTTGAGTATCGCATTGCAAAGCTGAAGCAACTGCAATTCGCGGTGGAAGCATATGTTGCAGCCAGCCAAGGGCAATATCGCAAGGCTTTAGACCTTTCACATCAATGTCGCTCTGTGGTCAACTCCCTGACTCGCATTGAATGGCTCTCGCAAGCTGGCTTCACCAAAAAAGCCCTCGATCGCATCAAGAAACGCATCGAAGATGGACCTGGTGAATTGCTGCCGCTGGCAATCGGCGTCTGGATCGCTGGGCAAAACAATCGTGATAATGAAGAAGTTAAGACGCTAGCCAAGCAGTGGGTTTCTTTACTTTCACCCATAGCTGCGACCGCAGATTCAGCTTTACCTTTCCTAGATCGAGTTACACCGGTTGTCGACTGGATCGGGGAAAAGGAAAAATGGCAAGTCCCCGGACCGGCACCGATAGACGTTGGGGATAGGCCCACGCTCGATTCACTTGGGCCATTTCGCTGGACTCCATCGCTTGCCCCAGTTTGGTCTGCGACCGACTCAGACGGAGAAACACGATCGACCAAGCAGTTTGGCAAACGACCTGTCATTTTGATTTTTTATCTGGGCTTTGGATGCCTTCATTGTGCTGAGCAACTCAAAGAGTTTTCGCCTATGGTTGAGCAATATCAAGCGGCAGGAATTGATGTCGCGGCCATGAGTACTGAAACGTTGGCGCAGCTTCAGTCAGGCATGCGCAAGTACAGTGGCGAAATGCGACTCCCCTTGATGGCGAACCCAGAGGGGGACATCTTTAAATCGTTTCGCTGCTTCGACGATTTCGAAGGGGTTCCGCTTCACGGGACTTTTCTGATCGATACCAACGGCAGAATTCGTTGGCAGGATATCGGTCACAAGCCGTTCATGGAACCAAAATTCCTGCTGGAGGAATCTAAGCGACTTCTGCGATTGCCTTAAGTGTTTCCTCAATTAGCCGACGGGCGTTAGCCCCGGTTTTTCGGACCAACAACCGTGGATAGTCCCCAATGGCACTCACTTTCGAGCTGAGTGAACCGACGGCGCTAGCCGCGGGCAGCACTTTCGAGTTGAGTGAACCGACGGCGCTAGCCACGGGCTGCAGTTTAGTTGACTTTCCATCAATTCAGGCCCGAAGCTAGCGCTTACGGTTCACAAAGTTAGTGCCATTGGGCGCTAGTGCCACAACTCGTAAGTATGCCTGCAGCAAAGCAGGTAGCGGAAGCCGCCAAGGCTTTCGGTGATAACGATTGGGATGTTCCCAAACTCTTGGCGAGTTCCGCTATAGGAAACGCCCAAGCTATTTGGCTAAAGCCCAACGGTTGATATTGTCTTCTGAAAACGCACAAAACGTGCAGTCTCTACTTAAAAAGGGGCGGGGGAGTAGTTCGATTACGTCGCGATTTCCCCGCAGAATACGTTTTTCACGGTTTAGGTTAGGGCAAAGTGCGTGCAATTGAACGCTTGGGAAGCGGCCTTGATGAGTGTATATTTGTCCAATGAACGCTTAGAATTATCCTACCAGACGTTCTTTGCACATTTCCCCAACCATTACCGGGCGTTTTCGATGTCGGAATCCACTGTTGCCAACCCGCTCCCAGCCATCACTAAACGTCTTTACATTGAGACGGTTGGCTGCCAGATGAACGTTCTCGACAGTGAAATGGTCGTTGCAGCACTCCGGAAATCGGGTTACGGCATAACCAAGCATGCCGCAGAAGCAGACGCCATCCTCTTCAATACATGCTCGGTCCGCGAACATGCCGAAGAAAAAGCCTACAACAATCTCTTCCACCTTAAGCAATTAAAGCTAGCGAATCCGGAGAAGATCATCGGAGTTATGGGCTGCATGGCCCAAAAGGACCAGAAGGCGATCTTTGATCGCGTCCCGTTTGTGGATTTGGTTGTCGGCCCTGGACAGCTTCATCGTATCCCAGAGCTGATCGCAAACGCCCAAGCGGGCGAAAAGCAACAGCTCGCGGTTAGCCTTTCTCGCCGCGAAGGAAATGTCGAAGACATCAAGAGGTCACACGAGACCTTCGACCCATTGCGCGATCCGGAAATGCGTCCGACCCCTTTTCAAGCGTATCTTCGAATCCAAATCGGATGTGACAAGTTCTGTACTTACTGCATCGTCCCGATGACCCGCGGCCCAGAACAAGGCCGTGCACCAAACCAAATTATTGACGAAGCAAGAGTGCTAGCTGATCAAGGTTGCAAAGAAATTGTTTTGCTTGGCCAGACCGTAAACTCCTATCGCCACGTTCAAGGGGACAAGACGACTCGACTGTCCGACCTTTTGCGTTCTTTGCACGAGATCGATGGCATCGAACGCATCAAGTTTGTGACGAACTACCCGAAAGACATGACTCGAGAGCTTTTGGAAACCGTTCGCGATTTGCCGAAGTGCTCGCCTTACCTACACGTGCCTGCACAGAGTGGGAGCGACAATGTTTTAAAGCGAATGAAACGAGGCTACACAACTGCTGACTACTACTCAATGATGGATCGGATCAACGAGATCATTCCACACGCGGCTGTCTCAAGCGACTTCATTGTGGGCTTCTGCGGCGAAACGGAAGAAGAGTTTCAAATGACGATCGACCTAGTACGGCGTTGCCGATTTAAGAACAGTTTCATTTTCCAATATAGCGTCCGGCCTGGCACAAAAGGGGCTGAAATCTACGAAGACGATATTCTGGAAGAGGTTAAGCACCGCCGGAACCAGGAGCTACTCGAGGTGCAAAACAAGATATGCCTAGAGGAGAACATGAAGTTCCTTGGCAGGACCGTTCCTATCCTAGTCGAAGGACCGAGCAAGTGGGCGATGAGGAAACAGCAAACTGGTGACTTGCGACAGATGACAGGTCGAACGCACTGCGATCGCATTGTTGTGTGGGAAGGGAACATTCGCCAAGCGGGACAGATTCTGCCTGTGCACATTGACGACGTGTTTGCGTTCACCTTGTTCGGAACGGTCGAGACAAAAGAGATTGTCCCAGACCTAGTGCAAATGCGGCTATAGATAGCATTCATCCCAAAGTAGCAGGCACATTCCATGTGCCGTCCGCCCAAGCACTGTACGCCTCCTACGCAGGCATCGAATGAAATCTTCCTCCCTGGCACATTCCATGTGCCGTCCGCCCAAGCACTGTACGCCCTTCGGTCTTAAAGCCTACTTTCGCAAGCTCTCGCTTTCAGATACCGATGGTTCCGCTGCGGCACACGGAGTGTGCCTGCTACTTTCGAACGGCAAGTGAATCGTGCACTACTTGTCGTTTTGTGTCACAACCACATTGTCGATAAAGAATTCCGCCACTGAGGACTTGCCGAACAGGCCTGGGCTTCCAACTGTATTCGGCAAAAGGTCTTCCGCCTCGATCGTCCATGCTTCAGGCTCGGCTTCGACCGTCTTCCAGACCTTGCCCTTTAGGATCGCTTTTCCATCCTTGTTCTCGCTTCTTAGCTTCAACGTGTACCAAGTCTTCTCTTGCCATTCGAAAGGAATTGTTTTGGCGAATCGTTGTTCAAGCATAGAGGCCCAAGATCTAATTTGGAGCTTTTGAGATCCTTCAAGCGAAAGCGTGTACCTTTGGTTGACCACGCCCATGTCCGGCAGACTTGCGGTTGGCATCGTATCTTTTTCGCCGCTCGCATAAACTTCTGCGGTTATGGTGTAGTCATGCTCGCTTGGCTTCCCTAAGAAAGCTTGACTACGCGTTCCCTTTGGAATGGTGCTGATCTTGACGAGCCCGTTTCCACCAGTAGGAAGTTCAATTGGTTTGTGTCGGTAGGCAGCGCCGATCCAAAATAGAGGAACCTTTTTGTCCTCGAAGTCATACTTCCATGGAAGCGATGGAATCACTCTGGCTCGAGCAATACTTTTTAATTCTCCGGAAGTTGCCGTGAGGATAACCCCAGCACCGGTTGAATCCGCTGGAGCAATGTAAGTCATATCTGTTACTTCTCCGCCACCTTCGACGAGAATTTTCGCGTCGGTCAAATTCTTGATATATCTGCCGGCGGCGTTGTATGCCCGGACCTGCATTTTGGCTTTCTGTCCGGCTGACACAAGCATTTCGACAGGGCAGACTTGGATATGGGCGACGGTTTTGTCGTCCGTAATTGCTTCGACCGCCATCTTTGGCATAGGGTCCGCGCTCACTTTGGCTTCCTTTTCGCCGATGCAATAAAGGGCTTTGTTGGTTGGCAGATAAAGCCGGCCATTGGCTATTGCAAAGGATCCGAAAACTTCACCATTGTCTTTGAGACGCGTCATGTTCACTACTTCGATGGCGTTTTCCGTTGGCTTAAGCGTATAGATTTTTCCGCTGTTTTCGCCAATGTAAATCTTGCCCTCGGAGACAACCGGGGAACCAAACATGATGTTGCCAAGTTTTTTCTCTACCTCGATAACACCCGTTTTTGCATTGATACCAAAGACGTTGCCGCTATCCTCGACGAAATAAACTCGTTCGCCAATCTTGACTGGCGAGCTGCGGCCGATCGCTTTCCCGAGAATCTTCCAAAGAAGCTTGCTTTCGGGAATGTCACCTGTCGTATTACCGTCGAAAGCAAAGATTCCACCAAGGATTGTTCGATCCGTTTCGTTTTGTTCCCCGTGGGCACAGTAGACGATTCCATCCTCAACGATAGGGGTCGAGTTAAGGCCTCGGGGAGAAGCTTGGTATTTCCAAATCACTTTGCCTGTTCGAGGTTGCAAAGCGTAAATAGCGCCGTCGGCTGCACCGACGACCATAGCGGCTTGCCCGTTTAGAACAGTATAAATCGGGGTACTATAAGTAGTATCTTCCGGACGAGGACGGGTTGTCATGGTCCAGACAGGTGCACCCGTAATCTTATCGACCGCAATAATCCGGTGAGCAGGAACGGCGGTGTCTCCCCAGCCCGTTGTTACCCCAGAAATGATCATCAGGTCTTCGAAGATGGTTGGGAAGTTCGTTCGTCCACCGTACGTGGAAAGCATCCCGTACTGTTCGAGCATCGACTTTTCCCAAACAATTTTGCCCGTCTTGCCTTCTAAGCATTGCAAGACACAGCCAGCACCGAGCATGTAGACGTAATCCGTTTCGGGGTCTCCAACGAGACTTGCCCAGCCAATTCGCTCGGATGGGAAGTCCGACAAATAGACGTTGTGAATGCTTTCCCAAACTAGTTCTCCGGTTTCGGCGTCGACGCATACCGTCTTTTCAGCTTCTTTGGTCGTTTCAGGTTCAGAGCGACAGATAGTGAAAAGCCTTCCATTCATAACGATGGGTGTCGCGCGAGTGGCGAACGCTTCCTTCCTCCAAAGCTGATTCTCGCCGTTGACTTTGAACGAGTCTGGGAGTCCTTTTTCGAGGGAATGGCCGTTTTGCAAAGGCCCGCGCCAATGGACCCAATCGGTTGGCTTTCCCTTGTTCCCCGGAGAACTTGCGTCTTTAGGATCATCGGCGAAGCCAAGTCCGCTTGCTAGGCATAAGGTAGCGACGATTGCATTGGAACCTAAGAACAATTGGCGAAAACGCTTTTCAGTTTTTAGTGGAACAGTCATTGCAACTATTTTGTTTTGAGGGTGGGAGACAATGGTGTGCACTGTCAATATACCAAAAAACCAGTCCACGTAGAACAGGCTGTGGGGTAGCGGAAGCCGCCAAGGCTTTCGGCAAACTCATCTATGCGCAGATTTCCAGATCTTACCCGAATTGAAATCCAATTGCATTTGAGCGAAACCAATGTGTTTTTCTCCCCCTCGCGCCTTTTTGGCCTAGAAGGTCTTTAAGGGGAGAGGGGAGCAAGCACAAAAGATGTGGGTAAAAAAAGGGGCGATGCCTAAGGCTAGGTTGAACGAGGGCCTTGGCCTCAAACCATGAGATCCGACACTACGGAAAAATGGTCGCCAATAAATCACAGCTTCTTGGCGAGCCACCCTGCCTTGGTCCCCATCCCGTCGGTATCAACCCAAATTTTCCCGTATATCGATTGTGATACGTGGAACTGCTATTCACGCAACAATCCAAAATTTCGTATGGTTGATCTGGAATCCCCCAAATTAACATTCCCATAACATATCGAAATTCCAAATGGCCCGCGTATTTTGCATTGCGAATCAGAAAGGTGGCGTCGGCAAGACAACGACGGCAGTCAATCTGGCTTCGGCTATGGCAAAGTCCTCGAACAGAACTCTCGTCGTCGACCTGGATCCGCAATGCAACGCTACCAGCGGCCTTGGTCACCAGCCAGCCGAACGGCATCCCCTTTTGATCGATTCCCCGATTCGGGAGAGCATTCTCGAAACGACACAGCCGAATCTTTTCTTGATGCCGGGCTGCCGCTCATTCCAAGACGTGGACAAATTGGAAAATGGGGAGCAAACCCAAGGTGCCCTTCTCAAGCAACATCTGGAAGCAGGTATGGGCGGGTTCGACGCGGTCTTTATTGATTGCCCACCTTCGCTCGGGGAACTAACGCAAGCAGCTCTCGCATCCAGCACGGAAGTCCTCATGCCAATTCAATGCGAATACTACGCAATGGAAGGCCTCACTCAAATGATCCACGTTATACGCGACGTGATGCAGAAACACCCCGGCAGGCTTACCTTTGGCGGTATCCTGCTGACGATGTACGACCCTCGATTTGAACTGACACAGGAAGTGGACAACGAAGTCAGGGAGTTTTTTGGAGATATTGTTTTTGATACCGTAATCCCGCGCGATATTGCGATCAGCGAGGCGCCCAGCTATGGGCAGAGCGTCTTGGCGTATTCGCCGCGATCTCGTGGGGCTCGGGCATACATCGAACTTTGCATGGAGGTATTAGAACGTGACTAAAGATAGACGACTCGGACGTGGTTTGGCGGCACTACTTGGAACCCAAGTTGAAGAGGGCGCAACACCTTTGCAACAACAGGCAGGCCCCGCCGCCGGAATGACCAGCGGTTTTGCAGGCCAATCCTTCGATTCATCGCCAACCCGAGATATCGCAGCAATTCGCAATGAAACCATTCGGTCTCTCGCGAACGATGCTCATGCAAGAATGACACCGAATCGGTCGGGCCTATCCCCTATCACGATTCCAATGACTCCCGTCGAATCGCCCAGCGCGGCCTCGCCTACCACGCTAGACATTGCCACAGACTTGATCGACGCTAATCCGTTTCAGCCTCGGCGCCAATTCAATCCTTCCGAAATCGAGTCGCTGGCCGAATCGCTAAAGGAACACCAACAGCTCCAACCGATCTTGGTCCGGCGTGTTGGCCAACGCTACCAACTCATTAGCGGTGAACGTCGTCTTCGCGCCACTGTGCTGGCGGGACTGCCAACCATCCGCGTTGAAGTACGACAAGCAGACGACCGGCTCGTTGCTGAACTCGCGATTATCGAAAACTTGCAACGCAAAGATCTCAACGCGATCGAAAAAGCCCTTTCGTTCAAACGTTACATCACCGAACATAAGTGCACGCAAGACGAACTAGCCCAACGGCTCAAGATTGATCGAAGCTCCATCGCCAATATGATGCGGTTGCTCGAGCTACCAGACGCGATCACCGACGCGGTTCAACGCGACGAAGTTTCTGCCGGGCATGCCAAGGCACTTTTGAGTTTAGGTAGCATTCGCGAACAAGTCAGCTTTCTAAAGAAGATTCGAGAAGAGGGATGGAGTGTCCGCGAAACAGAAGCGAGGGTCGCGGAAGCAATCGCAGCTGCCGCCGAAAACGAAGAAGGCTTCCTAGGAGCCAGCCCACGTCGCAAGGCTTCCAAGTCAGATCAGCTCACCTCACTCGAAAACGATATCAAGATGTTCCTTGGGACACGCGTTGACATCAGTCAAACCAGCCGCGGCCGTGGACGCATTACGATTCACTTCACCAGCATCGAAGAATTCGACCGACTCAAGCAAGTCCTTTCCAACGAACAAAAGCGGAAGGCTGCGTAATCGAATTCGATGAACAGCGAACTCCAACTGCGATGGGCTTTGTGGGCAATCGTAGTTTTCATATCACTGCAATGCCTCATTTCTATGTCGACTTTGCTTCGAGATCGATTGCAGAAGCTACTGGTAGCCCACGTCAAGAAAGCCCAAATCGAAGGTCAGAAGAAACGTCGCATAGTCGAGCTTCGCGAGAAAATCCGGGCCAAGAAAGTCAAAGCTGCTGAAGAAGCCAGTAAGGTTACGAATAAAGATACGACTGAGAAAAAGGCGGCTTAGGCGAGTGGCACAGTGTGAGATACTGGTTGTAGACTGGGACTATTTTTCCGAACGAGTCAACGGACGGAACGATGGTCCCATCCTACGGTACTTTTCAGCCTTCCCCACGCCCAATTACATAAAGCCTTCAAGCAAATCTACCGCTTGAATCACTCCGCGAGACAGGACGATTCGCTTAGCAACAAGCTTGCATTGTTCCCCAACCTTATCGGATTCAATTAGTTTCTTCAGTTTGCTAGCCAACGCATTTACAGTGAAGTTCCTGGGCTTGAGGAAATCGCCGATGCCCTGTTCCACGATTCGCATTGCATTGTCAAATTGATCATGAGCTTGGGGACGAATCAACTGAGGAACTCCGGCTGCCATCGCTTGGGCGGCCGAACCGATCCCGCCATGATGCACCAAGGCCGAGCACCTCGGCAGAAGAAAACTTAGCGGTGCGAATGGGATATGCAAAACTGAGCCAGGCAATTTGGCCGGTAGTTGCTCCGGAAATCGCGTTAAGAAAATGGCACGTCTTTTTAGTTTTTCACATGCTCTGACAGCGATATCAAAAAAGTCGTTTCCAAAAATATTCGCGGAGCCAGGCGTGAAAGCGATTGGTGGCGACCCTTGATTGAGAAAGGGGTCTAGAGTTTCCGAAAGATCGGGGGAAAATGTGCCTTGGCCATTTTCTCGTTCATCCCAAAGTGGAAAGTCGACTTGAGCATTCGGCCCGGGCCAATCTGGCTGAGCCTTGCAAAACCATTCTGGAAAAAGACACAGAAGCAATTTTTTGGAATGCCACCAGTCCATAACATGCTTCACGGGAGGAATGCCAAGCTCACGCCGAAACGAGTTAAGCGAAGGCAAGACTACGGGGTCAATGACCAATCGTTGAGCCATCTTATACATGTGATGTTGAAGCCATTTTGGGCCGAAAAGTCCGGGCATTCGTGGAGGTTGAATACGGCTCCAAAGCATGATCGGCTGCAAGTGTACGGACACGACATTGGCATCCAGTTTATCTTGAGCATTGAGCGCTCCGAAGCCGAAACAATTGCACAAAACGGTCGTTGGTCTTTTCGCGATTTCAGAAGCAATGATTTCGTATTGTGGTCGAACAGTAGGTTCGATCATTTTTCGGTAGAGATAGGGGAAAGACCGAAAGGGATGCCAAAGGTCAGGATTGTTGATGCCCTGATAAAAGGCCGAGCTGTCTCCGACTTCAATGAATTCGAGCCTAAATTTCGCTGCAAGACCTGCGAAGTATCCGTTTGTGGCCAGCGTCACGGTATGTCCGCGCCGCTTGAGTTCGAGCGCCAAACCGACAAAAGGGTGAACATCCCCAGCGCTTCCCAGCGGCATTACCAAATAGTGCATAGGACAATTGACTGAGTCTGGAGTAACGTCTATCCGAACATTTCACTTGCCATTGTAGCACCAGTCAGTGGGATAGGCCTCCGGTCTTTCATTGCTATTATGGTCGGGGTTCGCTCTTATTGCACGATTGAACCAACCGACCTCGCGATCTTGCGATCTCGTTCGTAGCGGAAGCCGCCAAGGTATTCGGCATAATCACTTGCAAAATTCTAAATACACCGAAACTCTTGGCTGTGGAATTTGGTTCAGCAACTTGGGAAGGACAAGATCGGCGCTGCCTTTACTCATTCGCAGGGTCTGTCTGGCGACAAACTAAACACGCTGAACGGTTTGATGATCAATGGAATGCAGCGTAGCATGATCTGGATTGGCAAAAGGCTGTTTTGCTAGGGAAACGCGCTGCTGAGGCGGCGAAGCGATGGAATGCCAAAGGCTAGTATCTAGAAATTAGTCTCCAGATACTAGGAAATGCACTCCCTGCCATTGTTGAATGGATTCGGTATACTCTAGTGAATCGTGTCTCGGGCTTTGCACGAATGTCCGCACGGTCAGACGTTTGATTGCGATTTCGTTCCATTTGGAGTTTGAGAATGTCCCGTTTTTTGTTCCTTCCCTGCTTACTAACGTTGGTTACCATGGCTCTCGGTGCTGATTCCCCAAAAGATGGTAAAGTTACCACTAAAGTTTACTTCGATATTTCCGTTGACGGCAAAGATGCCGGACGAATCGTAATGGGTTTGTTTGGCGATGATGTGCCAAAAACCGCGGAAAACTTCCGTTGCCTATGCACAGGTGAAAAGGGGACCGGCAAATCCGGAAAGCCTTTGCACTACAAAGGAAGCAAATTTCATCGCGTAATTCCCCAGTTTATGTTGCAAGGCGGTGACTTCACTGCGGGCAACGGTACCGGAGGCGAAAGTATTTACGGCGATAAGTTCAAGGACGAGGCTTTCACCTTTCGTCATGACGCTCCCGGTTTGTTGAGCATGGCTAATGCCGGTCCAAACACGAACGGTTCGCAATTCTTCATCACGACAGTACAAACCCCTCACCTCAACGGAAAGCATGTTGTTTTCGGCCGAGTAATCGAAGGCATGGACTTAGTCACGAAAATCGAAGGAATGGGAAGCGGATCTGGCTCTACCAAAGCCGAAATTCGCATCAAAGATTGCGGCGAATTGAAGGAAACCGCGGAAAAGTAGTAATGCAAGTGCAGGGTGGCACGCCCCAGAGCTTTAGCGATGGGCGTGAAGAGCTTGATAAACGTAACTAGCGATTCACGCGTCCTTTGTGCCTCAGGGCGTGGCACCTGTTTCGAAACCCCTTGATTAGCCCGAAAGCGAGTAC
>Ga0105045_10001672_pt1 | contig 18296 bp, 14 predicted proteins | sample MAT02_FD_78089 | JGI IMG/M metagenome (GOLD analysis project Ga0105045, IMG submission 78089) | Freshwater microbial communities from Lake Fryxell liftoff mats and glacier meltwater in Antarctica - MAT-02 (megahit assembly) | ecosystem: Environmental > Aquatic > Freshwater > Ice > Liftoff... | reverse complement strand
GAATTCCGAATTCCGCACTCCGAATTCCGCATTCGAAGTTCGCCTTCCGGCACGGCATTGCCCGCACCGGTTCGAAGGGTTTGTTCTCAGCCGGGCCGAACGACGGCCGGCACCCCTGGCGATATGCAGATATTCTATTCGTCGCGTTCAAGTTCTTGGTCAAAAACCAAGATCCGATCTGTTTTGGGATCCCACCCCCCCGTCGCGGACCTAATTACGTGGGAATTGCGAAACGTAACATGAAAGCGGAGCATCGGGCCCGGTTGATTGTTACTACCCGGGGTGTCGATCATGTTCCAAGTTCCATTATCGTATCCACCAACCGTTCCATCCGGATTGAACGTAATACCAATCGGTAGGACCAACAGTGGTGTATTTGGTGTGCCAACAGTTTTTGAACGCACCGGTTTCCATTTGCCAACGATATCCTTCTTTCCCCCACATCCCGACATTGCGACACCACAGACAATGCATAGCAATAAAGTCATCCGAGTACGCATGAACTGACTCCGAAGAGCATAATCTTTCCAACACGTTATGCGGAAGCCATTCTATACGCTAGAATTTCCAATTGGAGTGGCAGACCATGGATCTTAGAAATTACTTGCCGCCGCAAACCTCGGAAGCCTTCATGGCCGATGTATGACGCTTTCGGGCCCTTCCGACCGAACCTCAGATCGAAGAAGCAATCGATTCCATTCGTTTTAGGAATATCCTTCGCGGTCTTTCCGGTTGTCCGGAAGCCGTAGACAAGTTTGCGGAAGAGGAAGAGCTTGCAGGGCGTGAAGCTGTTCGACAGGTGGTTGATCAATACGCCTCCGCTTACCCGCAAGAACATGCCGCGCATCTCGCTCGCATGGACGCCTGAACAAAACCGCATAGTCACATTCAAACGTATAGTCAGTCAACGCTGCGTGCCGCTCCGCTGATCCGCGGATTCCATGCTGTCCGCGGGGGTTCCGCGTGGTATCATCTGCACCACCACACAATCGATTGGCTGTGAGGTGAAACGATGTCGGCTGCACAAAAAAAGGCGATGGCGAACACCTATTCGTTGGATAAGCCGCAACACCTCGATACCATCGCGCACCCGTCCCACGATGCCGAAGCCACCAGCCCGATGGCGAACGCCGAAGGGGGTGAAGATCTCGGCTTCCTGCTCCCGCCCCAAGATTCCACGGAACTCGGCCGCATCGCCCACTACCGCGTGCTGAAAATGCTCGGCAAGGGCGGCATGGGAATGGTGTTCCTCGCCGTCTTGGCGGGCCGGACGTGTGTATTGGCGAGCCGGAAGCGTCAGCGCCCGGTGTACCAACACCACCGGGCGCTCACGCTTCCGGCTCAGCAAAGACAATTCCCATCGATTCCGAAAGCGAACTCGACGTTTCGGAACTGATCGTCAAGCCACAGCCACCGAAGAAGAAAAGCCGGAAGGGATTGCTGATCGGCCTCGGAGCGTTCGAGATCGCTCCGCTGCACGTCGCGGCGAAACAATACAAATTGCGAATGCCCACCACGTTCACCAACGCCACGCTGATCCTGCCGGATCGCATCGTTCCCAATGCCTCGCTGATCGAGGACGGCGGGCGGATCGCCGCGCTCGGCGAACGCATCGCGCCGGTGGGGGAGGTGATCGACCTACGCGGCCGATACCTCGCGCCGGGATTCGTCGAACTGCACGTGCACGGAGGGGATGGCGCCGACTTCATGGACGGCACGGCCGAGGCCTTCCGCACGGTCTGCCGCTGCCACGCCCGCCATGGTACGACCTCGTTGACGCCGACGAGTACCGTCGCCACGTTCGCCGACTACCTGCAATTCCTGAAGCTCTGCGACGAACTCTACGAAGCCGACACCGGCGGCGCCCGCATCCTCGGAGGGCATCTGTATGGCCCGTACTTCCACCCACCGGCCAAGGGCTGCCACCCGGACGCCGAGTTCGTGCAACCCAATCCGCAACAAGACGACGAGCTGCTCGCCTTCGCCGGCCGCGGCGTCGTGACATTGACCATCGCCCCGGAATCACCGGGGACGGAACGCTTGACGCGCGAGGCCGCGAAACGGGGGCTTCTCGTCACCGCCGGGCATTCCTATTGCACGTTCCAACAGGTCGAAGCCGCCCTCGGCTGGGGCGTGCGCCACGTCGATCACCTATTCTGCGCCATGAGCGATCGGGCCAAGCTGCGGCCGGCGCAATCGTTCCCGATGCGCGCGGGATTGATGGAAGCGACCCTCTACTTCGATGAACTCACGACCGAAGTGATCGCCGACGGCATGCACCTCTCACCGGAGTTGTTGAAGCTGGCGTACAAGGCGAAAAGCGCGGACCGGCTCGCCATCGTGTGCGATGCGATGCGGGCCGTGGACATGCCCGACGGCGAGTACTTCTTCGGGCGGGACGGAACCGGCGAGCGTATCCGCAGGCGGGGAACCGTGGGCGTTACGCTCGACGGCGCGGGGTTGGCGTCCGGCGTCATGGGGCAGGATCACGGCGTGCGGACAATGCACTTCGCCGCCGGCGTACCGCTCGTGGAAGCGATCCGCATGGCCACGCTCACCCCGGCGCGCATCCTGAAACGCGATGCCGAGATCGGCAGTTTGGCGGTCGGCAAACGCGCCGACTTAGTGATCCTAGACGCAGCGCTGAACGTAGAAGATGTGTATATCGGCGGAAGGCGGATCGAATCACGGTAGAACCGCATCGACGGCGATGGTTCCGACGGGCTGCCCTTCCAACACGAGTGGCACAGCCGAACCGGGCAAGTAATCCTTGCGGATGCGGTAGACCGGCTCGCTCACCGGCCCGGTCGGGTCGGAGTAGACCTCGATCTGGCGTTCCACCAAGTTGACGATCCAGTATTCGAGGACACCGGCGCGAGCGTAGATGCGGTTCTTCTGAAGCCCCCCCAATCTCTGCTGGACATGGTATTCCCGAGATCGTCCGGATTCGGTTATTGATGGGGTCATGGAAGCCATGGAACAACTCAAGGATGATTTGCGGGAGGGGCGGATCAGCGCCGATCGCTTGATCGTCGCGCAGGCGTTGACTGAAGCGATTCCGCTCGTGAGCGCGGATACAATCCTCGATGCGTATGGTGTTCAGCGGTTATGGTAGCATCCGCACGCTGGCGCTTCCGGCTCGCTTAGAAACGCACGCCGAAGTTCATGAGCAAGTTCACGTCGATGATGTCCGAGTTGTTCGGCGCGAGCAGGTTCATCCAGTTGTAGCTCCACTCGGCGCGGAGCCCGGCGAAGAGCGTGGCGTTACCGAACGGCTTCTCCCAGTTCAAGCCGGTGCCGACGTACACGCCGTTGAAGATCGCATGCGGGAGGCGGGAGCAACCGACGGCGCGGGGATGAGTTTCCATGCTTGACCGAGTGCAAATGGAAAATGACCCTAACCACACCGAACGAATAATGGTTTCAATAGTGTCGTGGATAAGAACAATACCGATGTTGTCAAAACGATTGCGGCCCCCGCGGGCACGCGGAGTTGGTAAGACATCAACAATCCCGCGACTGCAGCAATGGATGCGATTATTGCCGCGACTACCATCGAGTACGAGAGTCGGTGCGTGACTAACGATGCCGTCGCCGCGGGGGTCACGAGTAGTGCCGTGGTGAGGATCAATCCGATCACTTGAATCGCCGTAACGATGGTGAGAGCGAGGAGAATCAACAGCGCGATCCTCAACCGATCCGGATTCAATCCGATGGCGGTGGCATGGATCGGGTCGAATGATGTGAGTTCCAGTTCTTTATGCAAAAGCATCAACGCGGTTGCGACGATCACCGCGACGGCGCCGATCATCCAGAGGTCGCCCGGGGTCACCGCCAACACATTCCCCAGCAGAATATCCGTGAGATTGCGGGTGGTTTTCGCGCGGCTCAAAATGACGACGCCCAGCGCGAACATGCCCGTGAAGACGATCCCAATGGCGGTGTCTTCGCGCACGCGTTCCCGACGGCTCGCCCACCCGATCAAGATCGCGGTGGCGACTCCCGCGAGCGTCGCTCCGAACGACAAACTCACTCCGGTGAGATACGCCACGGCGACTCCGGGTAGGGTCGTGTGGGCCAACGCATCGCCGATGAACGCCATGCGGCGGTGAACGACGTAGACGCCGAGAAGCGAACAAGTCAGTCCCACCAGTATGGCAGCGGCGAGGGCGGTCTGCATGAAAGGGAGAGCGAGCGGTTCGAAGAATTCGATCATGCGAGCACCGTTTCGACCATCCGAGAGCCGTCCCGTATACGGATGACTCGGTCGAACACCGTTTCGGGGTCGTCGAAATCGTGCGTGGCGACGATGAGCGTTTTCTTGGCAGCGGTCAGTTCGGAAAACAGGGCGATCAAATCGTTTCGCGTCTCGGCATCGAGGTTGTTGAACGGCTCATCGAGGAGTAACAATTCGGCGCCTTGCACGAGCGCCCGCGCTACAAGAATTCGTTGTTGTTGCCCGCCGGAGAGTTCCGAAATCTGACGGTGGAGCAAATGGTCGATGCCGAGCCTTTCGGCGACCCGTCGCACCGTGTCGCGATCTTGCCGCCTCGGCCACTTCAACCAACCCAAGTGGACATAGCGCCCGGAAAGTATGAGGCGTTCGACGGTGACCGGGAAACGCCAGTCGATCTCGCTGCGCTGCGGTAGATAGGCCGTGCGGTGATGGCACCCTCCGGGCGGTACGCCGTGGATGCGGATACTCCCTCCGAGGATGGGCAACAGCCCGGCGACCGCTTTGAGGAGCGTGCTTTTCCCCGCGCCGTTCGGCCCGACGAGGGCGAGGAGTTCGCCTTCGCCGGCCTCGAAAGAGACGCAGCGCACGGCGGGGCGCGTACTCCGAGGATAGGCGACCGACAGATTTTCGATCGAGAGCGGGGCCGCGAAAATCTCGGGGTGAACATGACGGCGCCCGCCGTACGGTAGAAGCGGATCGGGGTGCGTATGGAAAGCGGTCATCGCCGGAGGGCTTCCACGATGGTGGTGACGTTGTACCGCATCATTCCGTCGTAGGTCGCACCTGGGCTTCCGGCTGGCCCCAAGGCATCCGTGTACAGTGGCGGGGCGACTTTGGCGCCCGCCGCTTCCGCGAGGCGGTTCACGAGCTTCGCATTGTGCGACGTTTCACAGAAGATCGCCGGCACACCCTCCTTTTTGATTTTCTCCACCAGCGCAGCGAAATCGGCGGCGGAGGGATCGGCCGCTTCCGTGCTGAACGATGGCAGCACGCTCCCCGCGACGGTGAATCCGTAGCGTTTGGCGAAGTAGCCGAAGGTATCGTGGCTCGTCACCAATTTGCGGCGTTCTTGGGGCAAAGGCTTCACCTGTTGCACAATCCAATCGTCGAGAACTCCCAGTTTGGCGACGTACCGCTTGGCATTGCTGCGGTAGTGCGAGGCGTTCGCCGGGTCGATTTCGATCAATCCGTCTCGCACTTTCTCGACCATGTGAACCGCATTCCCCACTTGATGCCATATATGCGGATCGGCTTCGCCTTCGTGCATGTCGAGCATCATCCCCCGGCTGACCACCACCCGCTCCGCTTTCGATCCCGACGCTTGGAACGCCTTGTCGAACCAGTGTGACTCGAACCCGGCGCCGATTTCAAAGACGATACTTGCATCGCCGATCGCCGCCACGTCCTGCGGAGTGGGTTGGAATTCGTGGGCGTCTCCGTCCGGGCCGACCAAGGTCACCAACTCCACTTTGTCGCCGGCGACTTCTCGAACGAAGTCTTCGAGGACGCTGAACGTGGCGATCACTTTCGGTTTGCCGGAACTTTTCTCCGCCGGGTTTCGATTGCAACCGGTGATGCCGATGGCGATGGCCAACATCAATGCGGGCGAGAGTCGTGCCATGATGGACTGCCTTTGCGGTAAGAGGGATTAGAGGAACTGCTGCGGCCTCCGCTCAGGCCAAACACGCTTTAAAACCTGCGGTGAGTTCCTCGCGGTTCAGATTGCGACCGATGAAAATCAATTTGTTGGAACGGGGTTGCTTACCCCACGGCCGATCCAGTTTGCCATCGAACAGCATGTGAACGCCTTGGAAGACGAATCGCTCGTTTTCACCTTGGATGCTCAGGACGCCTTTCATGCGGAAGATGTCGGCTCCTTGGGTTCGGAGCAATTCGCTCATCCACGCGTTGAGTTTCTTGGAGTTCAGATCGCCGGGGATCGAGATTCCGACCGAAGTCACTTCGTTATCGTGTTCGTGATCCGGCTTGTAATGGTGCTGCGCGAGCGGAACGATTTCGCCGTGCGGGCCGATCAGTTTTGCACCGAATTCTTCCGGCCCGTGTTCGGTGAACATCGCGTAATGACCCGCCGTGGCGATCGCGATGGGGAATGCCTTCTCGCCCCCCGGTGGCAGTTGCAAGCGGTGAAGCGTTTTGCCGACGGTGATCGCTTCGCCGGGGCCGACATCGCTCTCCGTATCGCTGAAGGCGAGGACGGCCTCCGTTTCGACGGCTTTTCGGCCCGCATCGTCCGCACTCGTAGCCGCCAGCAGTACCGCCCCCATCGCAGGATCGGGGCCGTCATTGCACACGAATTCGTATTGCCCCGATCCGAGCGTGAAGATTCCGCCCCACTCGAACGGGTACTCGGGTTCCAAGAACTGCGGATCGGTGACCATCGCCCGGTCGAGGTCGAATCCCCCAACGTTGAGGATGCGATCCATCGCGATCTCGCTGTTCTGCGTGCGGTAAATTTTCGCGGCCGCGTTCATCCCTCGGATCTTTCGTTCCAAATCATCGAGTTCCTTCGGCGAGACCAAATCGGTTTTGTTGAGCATGATGACATCCGCGAAGGCGATCTGCTCTTGCACTTCGTTGCTTTCCCAATGCTGGTGAACGTGCTTCGCATCGACGAGCGTGACGAGGCCATCGAGTTGCGTTTTCTGTTTGATTTCGTCGTCCATGAAAAACGTCTGTGCGACCGGGCCGGGGTCGGCCATGCCGGTGGTTTCAACGAGGATGTAGTCGAACTTGTCCCGGCGCTTCATCAGGCTACCGAGGATGCGGATGAGATCACCGCGAACAGTGCAGCAGATGCAGCCGTTGTTCATCTCGAAGATTTCTTCCTCGGCGTTGATGACCAAATCCTGATCGACGCCCACCTCGCCGAATTCGTTTTCGATCACGGCGATCCGTTTGCCGTGGTTTGCGGTGAGAATGTGGTTGAGCAGCGTCGTCTTCCCCGAGCCGAGGAACCCGGTGAGTACGGTGACGGGGACGCGCGTTTTGGTATTTGCCATCGTGTTTCTCAGACTTTCCCAGTGGGTTCCATCAATCGTGCTTCGATCATCAACACCGCGATGTCGGCGTGTGCGATCTCGGCGACCGGCTTGCCGAGTTTGAATTTTTGCGATTGCCCCGCCGCTCCGAACACTCCAATCACAGTTTCCACATCGGGGCACCCTTCTTCGCGGCAACGGAGTTCCGACACCATGATCCCCATGTCCTCGCGAAGGCCGAATCGTTCGGCGACCCATCCTTTGATGCGCGCCACGGTCTCGGGATCCGGCTTGGCCGCTCCACCGATCAGTTGAAATCCGATACCGTCAATTCCCATCGGGATCCGCTTCCTTTTTCGGTCATTCGACCGTTGCACCACTTCTCCGTTGGCTTTCGGCTTCAATGCGGGTGTGCGTGCTCCGCGTGGGTCTGCCGGGCCATCGCTTCTTCGACGGTCGGCCACGCGGGGAGCGGATCGCGGAAGACCGTCCAAATCTCCGGGCCGCTGTTCATCTCCGCGTCGGTGAGCAAACAGGCGTCGAGTGACGCTCTCATCGAAGCTTCGTCGAGTTTCATGCCGATGAAGACCAACTCCTGCCGGCGGTCGCCGTACTCCCCCTCGAACTCGGCGAGGATGCCCGCGCGGGTTTCCGGGTCGTCCGGCCATTCGCTTTGCGGCACCCGCGCCCACCACATCGCGTGCGGCGAGAGTTCCGTGATCCGGCCCGCCTGCGACCACAGCCCGATCCATTCCGACCGCGTAGCGATCCAGATGAATCCTTTGGATCGCAGCAGGCCCTTCAACAGCTTCTTGTTGTTCAGGTACTTCCAGAGCCGATCCGGATGGAACGGTTTGCGGGCGCGGTAGACGAAACTGGTGATGCCGTACTCGGCCGTCTCGGGGATCTCTTCGCCGCGGAGAACGGCCATCCATCCGGGGGCTTCCTTGGCGCGTTCTAGATCGAACCGCCGCGTATCGAGGATCTCTTTCAATTCGATTTGCCCGCGCGTGCCGCGCACGATCTTCGCGGTGGCATTGAGCGAACGCAGGATGCCTTCGAGTTGGTCGATCTCCTTCGCTGCAAGCAGATCGACTTTGTTCAGCAGGATCACATCGGCGAACTCAATTTGATCGACCAAAAGATCGACGATCTGCCGCTCGTCTTCTTCCCCGATTGAGATCTTGCGATCCGCCAAGGCCTCCGTGGAGAGGTAATCGTTCAGAAAGTTCGCGCCATCCACGACCGTCACCATGGTGTCGAGCCGGGCGAATTCGGAAAGGGATTTGCCCGCCTCGTCGGCAAACGAGAACGTTTCCGCGACCGGCAACGGTTCCGAAATCCCCGTTGATTCGATCAGCAAGTAATCGAAGCGGCCTTCCGTGGCCAACCTCCCCACTTCCTTGAGCAAGTCCTCGCGGAGAGTGCAACAGATGCATCCGTTCTGCATCTCAACGAGCTTTTCATCGGTGCGGCTCAACCCGGCATGGCCGGCTTTCACCAACGCCCCGTCGATGTTCACTTGCGACATATCGTTGACGATCACCGCGACTTTCATCCCCTGGCGGTTGCTCAAGATGTGATTGAGCAGCGTCGTTTTCCCCGCCCCGAGGAAACCGGAAAGCACCGTGACCGGTAGCCGCTTGCGTTTGATCGGTTTCATCGTTGGCTCCCGACAGTCACTCGAATCGGCGCGCGGTACGCCGGTGCCAGCCTCGCCGATGTCGTGCCGGCGGCACGCAGCCCGCCGAGCAAGCCTGCCCAAGGCCCCGTCTTGACGGCCGCTTCGCAGCGGAACCGTTTGCTTTTCTTCGCCGCATTCTCCCATGAACGCGCCATCGCCTGCGCGGGAACGGAGGCGGGTTTGTCGCGGGATGCGAGGCAGGCTTCGCGGTAAGCGGTGCCGAAGTGTTCGCCAACCCAATGCTCGTACTTGGCGAACCAGCCGACGAGGGCGGGAAGGAGCTTCCGCAGCAACACCAACTCACGGCTCGTCGAAGGATTCACCAATCGACCGAGCTGTTCCGTCTGATGAACCCCGAGGCCCGTTTCGCGTGGTGTGAGCTTCGGGGCGAAGTCGTAGCGGCGGACGAAGACACCGCCGAGGCCCGGTTCGGTATACATCGCCCCGAACCCCCAGAGGAAGATCGCCCCTCCCGGTTCGACCGGGGCGGTATAGAGCGAACTCCCCTTGTTGGGGTCAGGCGCGCGATACCGGCACATGCCGAGATCGAGGAGTAGATTGCCGCCCTCGCGGCGAATGTCTCGCCCGAAGCACCACATCTGCTGGTCGAAGAGACCGGCGGCCCTGCGGCGGAAACCGAGTTGTGAAGGAGAAACGACCACGGATAACGCACGGTCGAAAGCCGCAATCTGCGAACGATTCTACGCCGTGACGCGTGTCGTCGAACGAATCGATGGACGGGAAGGACTATGGATTGGTGGGCGAGCATTCATAATTCGACTTATTCGGGTTGGGGTTGATTCGATTCAAGCTAGCATTGCCGCCTGAGTCGGCTGGCGATACCGTCTCCGCAAGGATCGGACAGCGAACGCGAGCGCCGCAACGCCGAGGATGCCGAGCGGTTCCGGCACCGGGGTGAATTGCACGACGAGGTTGTTCCCTTGAGTGGTCAGCGAGAATGAACCGCCTGCCGTATCGTTCAAAGCCACGAACTGAGACGAGTCCACGGTGAAGTGATTCGCGTTAAACCCATTGATCCCGCTATCGAACGTGGCGACCATCCAACCGTAGCTTCGGGTGTTGTCGAAATCCGAGACTGCCCCGGCCGAGTTGTCCGCGGAGAGCGGGAGTAGCTGAATCGTGAACCGGCTTGCGGGCGTGAGCGATGGCGACGTCAAATCGAGCGAACCGGTGCCGAGGATGGCGCTGTGGGTGTAAGTTCCCCCGCTGCCGCTGTTCAGCCGCCAATCGTAGCGACCACCCCCAAGCCACGCCATCCCCTCGACTGAGAGGGTTCCCGGCCCCGGCTGCGTAGAAGGATCGACCGTGCCAGCCACCCGCACGCTCCCGACGACCGAACCTGTACCAACCAGCGTTTGAGTGGTATTGAGTTGGAAACCGCCAGATACGGCGGCGACATCCAGCGAAGATCCGGAGAGGCGGATCGTCGGCGAATTTTGGAGCGGGGCAGATCCCGTCACGGCGAGTGTGCCCGCGTTGACTGAAACATTCACTGCCCCAAGAGTCGCGGTGTTTTGCAGCGTGAGCGTGCCGAACCCGGATTTGATCAAGCCCGTGGATTGAAGCGGTGTGGAAATCGTGGCGTTGCCGCCTTCGACGGTAACGTATGCTGCGTTTGTTCCACTAGCACCGAACGCAATGGCCCCCAACCCTTGAATCTGCGAACCGGTCGCTCCGGGGAGTACCAAGAGTGCCCCGCTTGTCAGCGTAAGGATTTGCCCGGTATTCACGGTCAGAGTCAATCCGTCGCCGGAGAGTGCGAGGGCGTTCCGCGTGATCGAACTTCCCACGGTGGAGCTTGCGGTTTCACGAACGTTCTCGGTATCGGTCGCTGCGAGCAGGTTCGTTGCAAAGTCGGCGGCGTTGAGCGGGCGAATTCCATTCGCACCATAGGTGATGAAAGAGAGCGTATCCCCCGTGTTAGAGCCGGTGCCCAACCCCGCGGGGATAATTCCGCCGACCTGCGTGGGTGCCGTGGTGAAATAGACGTTCGCGACGCCTGGCCCCGATACGTTGCCGAGATTGTTGAAGCCGCCGAAAAACACTCCCGTTCCCGTACCGATGGTCAGGGCAGCAAAAGTGAGGGTCGCCCCGGCAGATACACCAGGCAGAACGACAATCGACGATTGCCCATGGGCGAGATTCAACGCGCCGACCGTTTCCGAAGATGCGACGGTATTGTTGCCGAAGAGAGTGAAAAATCCGCCGCGCGATTCCACGAAAGCGGCGTTGCCGAGGCGATCCGAGTTGATGGCAGTGGTGTTGTCCAATGTCAACGCGCCCGCCTGGGCGATGGAAAAGGAAGTACTGGCGATGGAACCGGACGATCCGGTGAGTGAGAGCGTACCGCCTTCAATGCGCGTGGAACCCGAATAGGAATTGGAGCCGGAGAGGATTTGATCACCCAGACCCACTTTACTCAACCCGCCGGTGCCATCAATGAATCCCGAGAATGTGCTGTTTGTATCCGCGAATCCCGTCGTCAGCCGGGCCGAACCTAGGGAGACGATCCCGAAGTCGCCGCCGGCCAAGGAACCGATGCGCTGATCGTAGGCACCTGCCACCACGCCGCGTTCGCTCACGGTCGGATCGAAGAATAGCAAGTCGTTCACAGTCACTTCAGAAGCCCGACCGATGGCGTTGACGGCCCCGAGCCAAAGGATGCCGCTGGTGATTGTGGTCGGGCCTGAGTAGTTGTTGTTCTTCCCACTGAGCACCGCACCGACAAACGGATTGGTGAAGTTCACCGTCAAACCGCCCGCACCCGTGACCGACCCGCTCAGGATCAGATCGTAACCCGCACCGCCGGTACCCGCAGATGCGCCTTGCAGCGTCACGGTCGCGCCGAGAGCAACATTCGAGTTTACTGTGGCGAAGTTGCCTGCGTCGAGTGTGATCTTCGGTATCACAATGCCGTCGACGAGAAACTGAATTGGATCGCCCGATACGGAGAAACTTCCGGCCCCGGCAGTGAAGTTCAGCGCGTTGAGCGAGAACGGATTGCCGAGATTTTGAACCGTGGTGGTTTGCGAGGTGCCAGCCAAAACGATGGTCGTGCCCGAACCGCTCACGGGTAGACCATCCCCGGCCCAATTCGTGGCGGTGTTCCATGAACCGGTGCCATCGCCGCCGTCCCAAGTGAAGGTTTGTGCGGAAGCCATCGGGGCTATCGCTAAGGCTCCAGCTAAGGTGAGGGCATATGCGATCCATCGCGGTCGGGGTAGAAAAGGATTATTCATCGGTGAAGTCGCTCTTGGAGTAAATCAAAGTGGGTTCAAATTCGAAAATCGAGATAGAGAAAGTGGGCGCCGTGTTTGACGCCCACTCTCTCGGCGTTAGACCCGGCGGCCGAGCCGGGTACGGATCTGGTTGTAATCGCTGGCGTTGATGCTGCCGTTCCCGTCGAAATCGAAGGCCGCCAGGTTGGCAGGAGTCGTGGTGTTCATCGCCGCGAGGAAGCGTTGCAGATCGGAGGTATCCACGTCGCCGTCGCCATCCGAATCTCCCAGCAACTTGTGGAAGGCGAAGCGGTGGATACCGTCGGCCGTGCCGTCGGTGTCTTGCAGCCGGTTGAAGGTCGGATTGCCGGCGGTGGTGATGAGCGCGGTATCGAGGCGGAGTTGGAACCGGCCATCCGCCAACATGGAAACTCCGCTCCCGCCGAAACCGTCTGTGGTGAGATCGATGGTGAGGGTGTTCGTGCCCGCATTCCACTGGTAACGGTTCGCCGCCAAACTCACGAGCGCACCGGCTTGTGTGTACACCCGAACCGCATTGGTGATGGTGCTATCGCCGATGAGTGTGGCGATGTTCGCGGAGCGATTGAACTGGATGCCGATCGTCTGCACGTTCGACCGCTGCGCGGCACCGCCATTCACGAGAACTTGCGAAACCTGCAAAGGCGTCGTCGCATCCGCGATGGTCACGGTCGCGGCGGTGAGGCCCCCCAGCACTGTCGGGCTGTCCAGCGGGGCCGTGAGCGTCACAACCACCGTTTCCGGCCCTTCAACCAACGCATCGGGCGCACCCGAAATCGTGATGGTTTTCGATGTTTCGCCGTCGGCGAAGGTCACGCTTCCGGAAGCTCCCGAGTAATCCGCCGCCATCGCAGTGCCGCCGGTCGGCCCGTAATTGACTGTGAGCGGGCCGTCGCTACCCCCTGTCCGAGTGATGAAGACGTTTGTGCTCGATCCTTCGGAGACGGAAGCGGTGGCCGAGGCCAACTGGATCTGGCCAAGGTTGTTCACCGAGAAGTAGTACGTCACCGGCCCGCTGGTGGTCGGCGCGGTTTCGCCTTGGAGCGTGCCGGTGGCCTGAACAGTGATTTCGTATCGTCCGGGTGCAGAGAACGACCAGTTGTAATGCTCGTGGTCGCCGGTCGAGAAAGTCACTGAATCCAGACCCGTGATACCATTCGACGTGGTAAAGATGGGGGTGGGAATTCCACTTTCGTTTCGCCACACAGAGAACTGCCCAGGCCCGTTGACCGACAGCAGCGAAAGCGTGAGAATATTGCCCACGAAAGTACCGGCATCGATCTCTTCCAGACCGAATCCGAGGAAGGGAACACCGGCGATCTCCGAATCGGGAATCTGGTAGTAGCTCTCTCCCGCAGCCACGCCGATGAAGTCAAACTGAGATCCGCTCGGCCGAGTCGTCAGTGCGGCCGGGCCGACGGCGATCAGAACTTCACCCGGTTCGTATTCGAGGTCGTTCTCCTCGTCGTGGACGTGGAGATCCCAACCGCCCTCGTAGGCAATGCCAATATCGGTGTGGCCTTCGGTGATGATGGCTTCAAAGTCTTGGAACCCTGCCGCCGTGATGGCCACGGTGGTCAACGTACTGCTCAGTGCTCCGTCCGATGCCGTATAGGTAAACGAATCGGATCCGGTGAAGGTACCATTTGGCGTGTACGTGAACGAACCGTTGGCGTTGAGATTGAGCGTGCCGTGCGCGGGGCCGGTGCCGAGGACTGCGGTCAACGGGTCGCCATCCGCATCGGTGTCGTTGAACAGGACGTTACCGCGAACGGCGTTGCCGGGGCTCACGACGTATGCATCGGCGGTTGCGGCGGGGTTGTCCGGCAACGCATTAACGGTCACCGTCACGGTTGCGGTCGCGGTTCCGCCGTGTTCGTCCGTGATGGTGTAGGTGAACGTCTCGATGCCGAAGAAGTTGGCTGCCGGCGTGTATGTCACGTTGGCTCCGCCCGCACCGATGGCGACTGTTCCACCGTGGTTACCTTGGGTTACGCTCGTGACAGTAAACAATTCGAGCGGGTCGGGCGACGACGAGTCATTGGCGAGCACGTTGATGGTCGCAGGGCCGCTATCTTCGGCCACCGTCGCGGTATCGTTCCGGGCCAGTGGGGGATTTTCTCTCAGCCGGGCATTGCCGGAGATCGTGTCCACGTCGAAGGTGAACGTCGTATCCGGGCTGGAAATAAACACACCGCCCACGCGAACCGTCGAGCGGAAGGTGAGTTCGTATCGGCCCGGTGCGGTGAAGTACCACGTCGGGTGGGCGTGCGACCCGGCGAAGCCCCAGAAGGTGTCGCTGACGTTACCACCTGCCGTTGCGTCCGTCTGCGAGTTCAAGCCATCGAACGTGTCGAATGCGACTTCACTTCCATTGAATGCTGCAAAATTGCCCGGCCCGGAGAAACCGACGAGGTCGGTTCGCACCCACATCGCGTTGAATGTCGCACGCGGGTCGCCGACGGGAGTGTATGCGTCGATACCCGACGTGCTCTCGTTCGCGATCCCGAGGTACAACTTGTTGCCGCCGCTACTCGCCGGCCCGACCCAGACGTCGGCACCCGCGGGCACTCCCAACACGTCTAACGACGGGTGTGCGTTGCGAGCTTGCTTTGTCGATGGATCGAAGAATAGGACGCCTTCGTCGGCATCAAAAAGCGATGGGCCGAAGTTGCCGCTTTCGACCGATCCGTTCACAACAGCATCGGTGCGAATCCGTTGGATCCACTCTCCACCGACGAAGTCGAAGTCGAGATCGATATGCTGCGAGGCCGTTGGCGAATCGACGACGACGTAGCCGCCGATCTTGACGTAGGCTTGGCCCGTGAACGTATAGCCGTTGAACGCATCGCTCGAACCGACCGTGACCGTGTAGGTGAAGCGGTCGAAGCCCGTGGCAAGGTTGGTGGGGGTGTAACGCAGCGTCTTGCCATCCGGAGCGATGGCGAGCGTGCCGTTACTGGCACCGGCGACCGCCGTGATGGTGAAGGTGTGCCCGGCCAGAGGCTTGGCATCGTTGGCCAACACGTCGAAGGTGCTGGTCGTCCCTGGGATCCCGAGCAGGTTGTTGTCGGCCCCGGCCCGCGGATTTACTCGGAGGTCGAAGGTGTGCGTGTTGGTTGGTGCGCCTGTGCCGGTGAAACCCAGCGTGATGGTGGCCGTGCCGTATTCGCCCACACGAGTACTGTTGTCGCGACCGCGAATTCGCAGGCTACGAGCCGTCCCGCCGCTCGCCGGCTGAGTTCGCAGATCGTTGGTCGTACCGGTGCCGTGAGCACCGATCAAGAGCGCGTTATCGTGTTCGACGAACGTGACGTTCGTCACCCAGCCGGTGCTCGTCGTCGTGTAATGCAGGGTGAAACTGTCGTCGGCCCCCAGTACGACGTTCGGCACCGAGTTGGCGGGCGTGCTGGCGGTGATGGCGAGCGCCGTGCCCGCGGTGGCGTTCCCCACTTGCAGGCTAAAGTTGGCGGTGACTTCGGCCCCGTTCGCGTCGGTGGCGATGATGTAAATACGCGAGGTGCCGCTCAGCCCGGCAACCGGAGTTACGGTCACGGTCCGGCTCGCTCCGCTGCCACCGAACACGATGTTACCCACCGGGACGAGTTGCAGGTTGGACGATGTCGCCGAAAGGACGAGATCCCCCGCTGCCGTTTCCGCGTCGCCGATCGTGAAGGCGATGGGGGCCGTAGCCGTGCCGATGGTCGTCGTCTGCGTCACGATCCCGGTGATCGTGGGCGTATCGTTGATCGTCACGGCGGTGGTCGGAATCGTTCCGAGCAATCCGACGCCAGTGGTATCGATGAGATAGCTATTTAGATTGCCAGTATCACCAGGAACAAGTGGTGCGGGAACGCTGAGCGTCAGGTTGAACGTCTCGTTCGCTTCGGGCGTGCCTACGGCGTTGTTGGCCACTTGGACGGTGATCACTTTTTCCGTTTCGCCATCGGCGAACACGAGGGTTCCGCTCGTCGCCACGTAATCGCCATCGGCAACGGTTCCAGTGCCGTCCGAAGTGGCGTAGTTGATCTTGATTTCGCCATCGCTGCCGCCGACGCGGTTCACAGTGATGCTGCGATACCCGGCTTGCTCGTTCACCAAAGTGGTCGCGGAACCGAATTGCACCCGACCTACATTGCCCACGGAGAAGTAGACGGTGAACGGCTCGCTCTCGACGGCTTGCCCGAGGGACGTAGTGTTGCCATCCTCCAGATAGCCGGACATCTTGAATGTAACCGCATACCGCCCAGCTTCGGTAAAGCCGAAGTTATAATGAGTATGGCCACTGGCCAGAACCCACAACGCATCGTTGCCGGAGATTCCGTCCGTAGTGTCCAAACCGCTGCCGTTAGGATTCGCGATGCCATCATTAAACGATGACATGAACACATTGGGACCTTCGAGCTCGCTCTGCCAGACCGAGAACTTGCCCGTTCCCGGCAAGCCTGCTGCGGTCGTGTGTTGGACGTCGACAAGACTCACTTTGAGCCAGCGACCTAAACCGCTGACCCGGCCCAAGGATTCAGCGGAAGGATTGTAGCGGTCGAAATCGGACGGATCCGCACCGTAGCCTGCGAAACCGAGGTAAAGCAGCTCCGGGTTTTGGCTCTGCGGCAGTACGAATGCCGAATTCCCGGTTCCTGCTCCGATAAACTCGTATCCCGATGGTTGCATGACGGGCGTGTGGATACCCGTGTAAAGAACCACATCTTCCGGAGCGTACGCAATAGCGTTGTCATCGTCGTTCGGTTCGAGAGTCCATGAATTGGATCCACTGTCGTAGCCAATGTTGATATCGACGTGTTCCGCCGTCAGGAACGACGTCAAGGCGGCTGGCACAGCGCGGTCTTCCAAGGCCTCCAGCCGAGGCTGGATGCGACGGAACGGCGATTTCGACGCCGGGTTGCGAACCGGTGCCGTGAGCAAAGAACGGCGGAGGCTGCGGAGCCAATTCTTACCAATCATGGATGCAATCCTCAAGGGTGTAAGCCGGGCCGATGGCAGCGGCGTTGAAAACTAGTCCGGGGGCAGAGCAAAGTTCGTGTTGCTATCCGACCAAGCCCGAATCTGCGAAGCGGGAATCGATTCCACATGGCCATCGACGAACAGGTAGTTCGCGGTACCACTCGTCCGTTGTTCCGCCGGAAGTTTGGATCCGCCCCCGCTAAAGCGGTTCGGCTGAATATCCGCGACGATGCGCTTCCAACGCTTATCGGGAGTGTCGCTGGAAAACACCTTGAACCAATTCCGCGAGTGAGTGTGATCCTCGGTGATCGCCGACCCCTTGTCGTCGGAGACGGTAAAGACCGCGTGAGTGCGCGAGGTCGCAGGCATCCCGGGGAGAGTGAGCCTTGCGCCTTCCCCCTGAACGCAGATGTATTCGTTCAAGACGTAGCTCGTACCGCCTTCGGCCAACCTCTCGGCGGCTTTCGGATCGCTGGGGCATATGCGGATGCGGTCGCAGTTCTCCAAGTAAGGGGCCAAGGTAAAGATCCATGTCTTCTCGAATTTCCCCGTGCTGTGCGTGGAAATCGGGAACCTACCGCCGTTGTTATCGCAGAACCCGTGTAGGCCGATACCGATCTGCTTGAGGTTGTTTTGGCATTTCATCCGGTTGGCTGCTTCGCGAACTTTCTGCACCGCGGGGAGCAACAAGCCGATCAGGATCGCGATGATAGCGATGACGACGAGCAACTCGATTAGCGTGAAGCCACTTCGGAGCGAGGATGATTGTTTGTTAATTCGCAAATATCGCATCATTAAGATCGCAATTCAACCAAGTGGTGTATTAAGTAGCACGGTATGATTTAGTAATACCTTATGCGGCGGAGGTGATATCGACAAGTTCGAATTTTCTGCTTTTGGAAATCCATCGAAGAATGCGAAGACGCGGGTACCTGCGCGCCGATGCGGCGTAAATGTTCAATGGGTTGTCCGGCAGGATCGTCGAGGCGGGTTGCCGAACCTATGCGCCCCGGTGCTGTATTCGCTCAGGATTTGCTGTTGTTTCGTTAGCGTACGGTGAACCGGCGTGGTTGGGGTTTCGCGGGATTTCGCTGTTCCGGGTGGCGGATCAGAGGCGGGCGGAAGGCTTGGCG
>Ga0105045_10001671_pt1 | contig 18296 bp, 8 predicted proteins | sample MAT02_FD_78089 | JGI IMG/M metagenome (GOLD analysis project Ga0105045, IMG submission 78089) | Freshwater microbial communities from Lake Fryxell liftoff mats and glacier meltwater in Antarctica - MAT-02 (megahit assembly) | ecosystem: Environmental > Aquatic > Freshwater > Ice > Liftoff... | reverse complement strand
GGTACCAAAGCAAAGGGGCGGATCTGTTTGGGAGTGGAAACAACGACTCACCCATCACTCAAGCGGTATTCGAAGGCGAGTTCGACCATATTGTGCTGGAGCAAGGTGAGATTGAGAGTAGTAGTAATAATGAAGTGAAGTGCCAAGTCAAAGGACGCGGTACATCGGGAACTCCAATTATTTCGGTCCTCCCTGAGGGCACGCTTGTCAAGAAAGGTGATCAGCTTTGCCTGCTTGATAGCTCAGCACTAGAAGTTGACAACAAATCGCAAAGAATTGCGGTGAGTGTAGCTGAGTCGACCGTCATCAGCTCAAACGCCGCTGTACGGCAAGCTGAAATTTCGAGGCAAGAGTACCTTGAAGGGACTTACCTTACGGAACGCAAGGCAATTCTAAGCGAAGTTTCCGTTGCGCAGCAGGCTGTTCGTACGTCAGAGTTGTCCCTTGCAAGCGCCGAACGCCTTGCAGCGAAAGGTACTTTGAAGTCGCTTCAAATCGAGGCCGAGCAATTCGCGGTTCAGAACGCTCGCAATACGCTCGATGCGGCTGAAGGGAGGCTTCGTGTATTGGATGAGCTCACTAAAGCGAAGATGTTGGTGCAATTTGACAGCACCATTGAAACGTCTCGAGCTAAACTAGAGTCCGATAAAAGTACTCTCGACGAAGAACGAAACAAGTTAGCCGAGATTCAGGAGCAAATTCAAGCATGTACGGTGATTGCGCCAGCGGATGGACAAGTCGTTCACGCGAATAAATATAGTGGTCGCGGCGGGAGCGCGGAGTTTGTTGTTGAGCCAGGTTCTATGGTTCGGGAGCAGCAAACGATCGTTCTACTTCCAGATCCCGCAAAGATGCAAGTCCGGGCAAAAGTAAACGAGTCCCGAATCACGCTGATAAAAGAGGAGATGCCTGTACGCATTCGGGTCGGAGCCGTAAACGATGATTTGATGGGCGTGGTTATCAAGGTCAACAAGTATGCTGAGCCAGGAAATTGGATGAGCAGTTCTGTCAAAGAGTATGCTGCCTTCATTCAGATCATCGATCCGCCACCAGTAATTCGTACGGGTATGACAGCAGAAGTTCGCATCTTCGTGGAGCAAATTCCAAAAGCGCTTCAAATACCTGTGTTCGCTGTGTATGAAACCAAGGGGCATCATTTCGTGCTTAAGGAAGAATCGCCGAATAATTGGAAAACGGTTGAAGTAGCCATTGGTGCGACAAACGAAAAATTCGTGACGATCAGTGAAGGGCTTTCTAAAGGAGATTTAGTCGTATTGAATCCGCGTTCCCACGTGGACAAGATGATCATTCCAGATTTTCCAGTCGTCGAGAATCGTGAGAAGCTAGCAAGCGTCGTCGCGGGCGCAAATGCTCGCCGTGCACAAGACTTGGTCAACAGCGGCGGATCCTTGGATGGGAAGTCACAGCAAAAAAATGTTCGCGAATCGCCTAGCGCACCAGTCGGCGATGCCAACCCAGGGGGACCGTCGCCTGCTGCTATTGTTAGCATGATTTTTCTAAGACTCGACAAGAATTCAGACGGGAAGATTACCATAGCGGAAGCCGCTGATGACGAGCGGACGGCGGGGCGCTTTAGCGAAACGGATAAAAACGGAGACGGAGAAATCGATCAGTCGGAAATGACGAAAAGCATGACCGCACGTATGGGGCGATCTGGCGGACCTGGAGGTGGTCCTCCAGTGGGTGGGCAACTCGAAAACTCACAAGCGGGACCGCAGACGCGCGGCTTGAGAGTCGAATGATCAAGCTCCCTGTCTCAGCAAATCAGCATGCGTGCCGAATACACGAGCTTAAAAAGGAGTATGTGCTCAAAAGTGAAACGGTGCGCGCGTTACGAGGCGTCAGCTTCGACGTACCCGCTGGTGACTATCTCGCAATTATGGGACCTTCAGGATCGGGGAAAAGTACATTACTCAACATGTTAGGTTGCCTCGATCAGCCAAGCTCGGGCGAACTGTACCTAGGTGAAGATAACGTCGCAAAGATGACTGACGATCAGTTAGCCGAAGTGCGTTCACGTCGAATTGGATTCGTTTTTCAATCTTACAATCTTATTCAACAATTAACGGTCGTTGAAAACATCCAAGTACCTCTATTCTATCAGGGAAGGCTTGGCGCTCGTGAACAGGCTCGATGTCTGGACCTGGCCAAAATGGTTGGTTTGAGCGATCGACTGTCTCATCGCCCCAATCAGCTAAGTGGTGGGCAACAGCAACGAGTTGCGATTGCTCGTTCGTTGGTAAACGACCCGTACTTTATTCTTGCAGATGAACCAACAGGAAACCTGGATTCACGTACCACCGAAGAGATACTACAGCTTTTCCAGAGACTTAACGAAGAAGGGCGGACAATCATCTTAGTGACGCACGAAGATGAGGTATCTAAGCGAGCGAAACGAGTTGTGCGATTGAAGGATGGTTTAGTGCAGTGGGACAGATCCAATTCACAAGAAGTTCGTGAGTATGCCGCAAAGTATGCGATCGACAACATGCCCTTGGAAATCTAAGAAAACATGATCATTTGGCTACGAACGATTCAGCTGGGTATTAAAAGTCTTTGGCTACACCCGCTTCGATCTCTACTTACGGTGCTTGGGATTTTCATCGGCGTTGCGAGCGTTATTTGGTTGCTGGCGATTAGTAAAGGGATAGGCGACGAGGCTCGGAAGCAAATCGAAAGCCTTGGAGCAGACACGATCATCGTTCGTAGTATTAAGCCGCCGACAGAGAAGCTCGCTCCTTCCGGGGTCACGCCGTATGGCTTGACACGCGATGACTTTCAACTGCTCGTTGAGACAATTCCAACTATTCGAAGCGCTCTACCCATTCGCGAGATAAGGCGTCAGTTTCAGTACGAAGACCGCGTAATTGACGGACGCTTGGTTGGTTGCACGCCCGAGTACGCTGATGTCACCAAATTACAGGTCACGCGGGGGCATTTTATTACCGACTCCGAGAACTCGAACTTTGAAAACTGCTGCGTCCTAGCGGCAAAAGTCGCCGAAAAACTTTTTCCCGTCGAAGATCCGATTGGGAAAAGAGTTTATATGCCGGAAAGTACGGACTATTTCGTCGTGGTTGGTATTTTGGAACCTAAGATGGCCTCGGCAGCTATCGGCGGTTCTCTCTCATCACAAGATTTCTCGAACGACATATATATCCCGATCAAAACGCTTCAGCAGCGAATTGGCGATACGATCACCACTCGTCGCGGCGGATCATTTGAAGGCGAAATCCTTGAACTCAATCAGATTACTCTGCGTGTAGCAAATGTTTCGGATGTCAAGCGAACTTCGGAGTTGATTTCTGCCGCGCTGATGGCACACGACCGCCTGGAGGATATCGCGGTTGTTGTTCCGTTAGAACTTTTGGAGCAAGCACGTACGACTCAAGCCATGTTCATGATCTTCATGGGGATGATTGCGGCGATTTCACTTTTGGTAGGTGGTATCGGAATCATGAATATCATGCTTGCCACAGTTACAGAACGGACTCGAGAGATTGGTATTCGTCGCGCTCTTGGAGCAAAACGAGCGGACATTGTTAGGCAGTTTTTAGTCGAGACTAGTGTTTTAAGTATCGTCGGCGGGGTTACGGGAATTCTTTTTGGTTTACTCTGTGGTCCGTTGATCAACTTGGCTAGGACCCTTGCCGAATGGTATTCGCCTGAAACAATTCGGCAGTTACCGGATGTCATTCGCACAGTACAACCCCAAATTCTTCCCGAGTCAATTCCGATCGCCTTCTATATCTCGCTAGCCGTTGGAATCCTCTTCGGAATCTACCCCGCCATGCGAGCAGCTAAGATGAATCCGATTGAAGCGCTTCGGCACGAGTAGCTTAAATCTATTTTCGTTCTAACGATTCTCTTTGCGCCAGAAGGCTTAAGATTGATTTCGGAAGCGATCGTAAGTGTAGGTCACGTTGTGGGTAGGCCATTTCGATACCGGCCTTGTTGAACTCACGATGAATCGCCGAATGGATATCGTGAGTTGTTGGAAGTCGATTCTCAAGACTCTCGACGAAGAAGCGTACTTTGATTAGAAGCGAACTCTCTTGAAATCCCTCAAAATGGGCGGTTGGCGGCGGGTCGCTCAGTACATTAGGGTGTTCGGTACAGATTTTGTGAATCAGTTGACATGCAAGATCTGTATCCGATCCGAAGGCTAGTCCGATGTTGACCATCATCCGTGTGGTGGAGTCGGATAGTGTCCAATTCAATAGTCTTCCTGTAATAAGATCCTTGTTCGGGATAATCAGTTCTTGTCTTTCGAAGTTCGTGATGGTTGTTGCGCGAACACGAATCTTGGAGACCGATCCGCTCGTATCGCCCACCGTGATGATATCTCCAACACGTATCGGTTGCTCAAATAACAGAATGAGTCCAGATATAAAATTTGCGAAGATCTCTTGAAGTCCGAATCCTAGACCGACTCCCAATGCCGCAACAAGCCACTGAACATTTGCCCAACGTACGCCGAGGTAATAAAAAGCAAAAGTAATCCCAACAAAAACGATCACATAACGGGAGAGACTCGATATTGCGTAACGAACCGCGTTCTCGATAGGCAGGTATTGAAGCAATGCAATTTCTAACAATCCTGGTAAGTTTCTGGCTGCAATAAACATCAGCACGACGATCGGAAATGACAACAATATGTTTCCGAGTGTGATCGGGACTTTCGCATCAGGTACATCTCCATCCACTCTCCAAAGGACTATCGAATCAAGCATGTTGACGGCCGGCAACACTCCCGACCAAATGTAACACACCGCAATCAAAGCGGTGACAGCGATCAAGCTAGTACTTAAGCGGATGGTTTGAGCATTGATTTCCGCAAGGTCCACTTGATTGCTGATGTTGCTTCGATCGGTACGAGATGTCTCGGGACCAGTACTTCCAGTATTCGTAAACAAGGAACTAATCGCTGGCAAGTTTGTCGCAGACTCTCGCTGTTGCTGTGCCTGTTCTAGTCTTAGACGAGCCTGACTTGCCATGATCCTGCGTCGGCTAAGTAATAACCATCTTCTCATGATCTGGTTCAGTATCAAGAGACCAACAAGCGTGATGATAGTTGTGTGCCAGTGCATGGAAAGCCGAACGGCAGTGTAGTGATATCCCATCAATGAATTGAAGCAGAGGAGGATCGGCCCACCGCAAAGCCCGATGTACCAGATGTACCTTAATCGATCTGCCCATCCGCCCTCATGCGCTTTCATGTATTGACTGAATACCCCGCGACTGGGCTGCAGCACGATAATCAGAAAGATGCTCGAAAGGATTAGAACTGCCGCAAAAGCAAGACGACCAAGAGAGTTTTCATATTTCTGTTCGTCGGAGCTGTAAAGAATGGCAACAATACATACCGAAGGAATCCCTAAATCGATAAGCCAACGGAGGTTCGTACGCACCAATCCGGTAATCGTTTCGGACACATCGAAGTGCTTTTCTGCCAATCCACCCTGTCGACAAATCTGACGAATTATTTCCAATGGAAAGAAGTATCGCGATGCTACCAATAATCCCGTGCCAAGGGAGCTCGAAAACGTACTGGGATTCGACGAGCTAGTCAGACGATAACCCAAGTAGGACAGGAGAATTACCCAGGGGATCGCGAGGATAAAAGTAAGACCGATCGTTTGCGCCGTCAAGGAAAAGTCTGTATTGGTTGATCGGGACGCACGATCTCCGAGAGCGGAAACCTTTCTTCGGATTTTGCTGTTTTGGAAACCTAGGATACCTAAGCCGATCAAAAGCAGAGGGGCCTCCCACGGTCGCAATCGAAATTCTGACAGCAGTTGTTCCCCAGCTTCACTCCATTTTCGAGCGTCAAACAACCACTTTAATGCCGGCCAAACTTGGCGACTGTCCGAGCGATCAAATGGAGTTGCCGACCGGATCCAGAGAATGTGTTTGTCGATAAAATTTCGGTAGTTTTGGACTAAATCTACCGTCTCTTGTCGGATCTCAGAGAGCTCAAAAAGGTTGTCTGAGTAATTCGCTGCATCAAGCGAGAAGTTACTAACCAACTCCCGCTCGGCAGCCAATAGTCGGTCAGCCTTTTGAAGCAGGCTTGGAGACAAATTTGGCTTGAGGATGCGATCGATTGAATCAGAGGATGACGAGAAAAACGCCTCATCGATTTCACCTGCCGTCGAGCCATTCAGTGTGGGGTCTTCTAGTTGTGTTGTCGAATTTTGATTCTTCCAATCTTCCAGTTCGATTATCAAAGTCTCAGTCTGTTGAATACGGGTGAGGTTTTGATCAACTAAAGACCTTAGCTTTGCTTCGTCCGGCAATTCGCTCCTGTGTCTCCTTAGAAGCAGACCATTCCAGTTGTTGATCGTACTGAATCCGGAGCGGTTTTTTGTGGTGCTTCGGTTCTCCATAATTTGAAACCGTTCCTGCCAGAATCGGTGTTTAGATTTTGCTTGCTCTATTTCAAGTTGAATGGCCGTATTCTTCTTAGCAAGTTCTAACCAAGCATTGGCTCGTGCGACCAATCGCTCACCTAACCATTTGATTTCGGGTGGAGCATCGGCAGCAAGCGCCTGGACTTTGACTCTTTCCTCGTCGATCTTCGTTTCGCGACGCTTGTTAAGCTCTTCATTGATTTCTTTGATTCGCAATTGATAGTATCGCTCATCAGCCGCGTAGACTTCCTTCCGCAGAGGTAGTAGTTCCGCTTCTGCTTCGATAGTCCTACCATCCTGCTCGAGGCGCTTGAGTCGTTCGGTAGCTGCCGCAAGTTTTGCTCGATCAAGCAGGCCCGCCGCCTCACGCACGATGGATTCATTGGAGTCTGATGCCGCTAATGCGGCTTCGTCTGTCAGCTTTTGGATATTGCTCCGCTGGTCTGCGGTAAGTTTCGGTAGTTCTTTTCGCCTAGTTTCGCGTGTCGCAAGCGATAGTTCCGTTTTGGTTCGACCATCAAGAGCGGTTTGATAGTTTGTCTGTTGCGTTTGCAGTAGGTCCTGTAAGGCTTGAAGCGAGTAGGACCGTAGTGCATTCTCTGAGATGAGATCTCGAGCGGATGGATTCTCTTTTTTTCGTTTCGACTCGAGGGTTGCGTTGGGGGCTGCCTCTGCATTGGCCGCTAGCTCCTTGTAGCGTTTTTCGTCTTCTACTCGAGAACGGATCGCAACTTGAATGGCTTCGTAGGTCTGAAGCAAAGTCTGTTTTACTTCAGGAAGCAGCGTCGTATCCGTTTGGATTTCGGCCACCCGTCCCTGGATACTTTCGAGCGTAAGCGGAGCGGCCTCGGGGGCAATCGTGGGCGAGGTAGAATCATTGACGGCCGGAGGAAATGCAACCGTTGGTGCGTTCGGCAACTGCGCCCAAGCAACCGCAGAATGATCTACGTTGAGTCCGCTAATGGCAATCATCGAGGAGAGAAGAATCTCGATGACTCGTCGTCTAAGATGCCATGGTTCGAGAGGGACTTGGGGGCAATGGTTCGAGGAAGCAAGTCTCATTTTCACTAGGTCCATCCGTGGTATTCGATTGTGAAGTTTCGTTACTCTTTGGTCTTTTGCTCAGATGCGATCTTGAAAGGAAAAACTTTTGTTTGGGTTGTGAACGGGATTACTTTTTCCATGACTATTGCAGCTTGGCTTGAGTCGATACCCTGAACGATGACGACTCGATCATTGGTTTGATTTACATCTATATTCCAACGGTTCTCAGTCAAGCTTTCGGCGACCGGTTGATCTTCTGACCTTTGGGTTTCTGCTAACTGCCGGATTTTTCGAGCGACATATTTTTGATAAGTCGAGGCGAACTCTTCTGCGTCCGTATTTGAATCCCATACAGATGCCCATACTAAAGCAAGATTGTTGTCAGCGGACTGATAGACTTCATAACGGTCGCCATCCCAGCCAGTTGCGGCAACGCGTTCTAGGTCAACATCGTCAAGCAATATGGTGGTTTGAAATTCTCCAAGACAATTACCGCCCAGATGACTCCATTCGCTTCCAAGCAGCGTTTCAGCGCCTGGGATCGTTACGGCAACGGGTTCGTCTGGCTGGAAAAGATACTTTTTGGGATGAAGGATTTGCTCGGTACTTACTGGCGGAGACAAGAACGCTCGATCGACTTCACGAAATCGATCTCGACGGGTCAGGTTCATAGTGAATGCCATTCCGTTCATGTACGGAAAAAGCAATGATTCACGAAAAATTTTAGGTGCCGTACGGTAAGTATTACCGCTCGCGATTGGTAGCGTCATTTTCATCATACCGAACATGGCCTCTGCAATTTGGGGATCCATTTGTAAGAGTTCGTCGCTATTCCCCTCTTCTCGCCCCATATCCACGAACATGACCAACGTGGCATCCCCTTCGACAAGCGATGAATAGGCAAGCATCATGTCGTCGTCACCCGAGACAAGGTCCGTTTGGGTCTCCAGATCGTGGTGCTGGTCTTGTAGAGCATGCGTTAGTTCGTGAGCGAGAGTTGTTTTCTGTTCTTCTTTGTCAAACGAGTTTTCGGTTTCAGAAAACCAATCGAAGATACCTTTCTTTTTCGCGGAATCACCGGCTTTAGGGACGTCGTGAATGAGGACCATTGCCTTCGTGCGGGGATCATAAAATCCACCGACTTCCTCGGTATATAGCTTGATCATCGTTTTTTCGAGATCGAGTGAATCTGGCGCAAGTCCGAGAGCTTTATAGGTTGCTTCCATAAGCTTGAGTTCTTCCGGTGTCAGTTCGGTCTTAAACTGCTCGGTCATTTCCTTGGCAAGTTCTTCTCGATTCATCAGCTTTGGCACCACCTTCGTTTTAAACGGCTGCCCTCTCAAATTAGCCACGACACTCATGTAGGCTTCTGTATACTTTTCGACACCAGCCTGAAATTGCTTTTGATCGACCAATCGATCACCATCGAGGATGATCTGCTCGATTTGTTCCTCAGATAACTGCGTTGGAGCGGAAGACGGCGGTGCAGACGGCGTTTCGGCACTCGCTGGACCAATACTTAAAACGAGCACAACTAGAGTTGCCGTGCCAAAAATTGCCGATCTAAAAAATCCAAAACGCAGCCAAGTCTGACTCGTGTATTGGTAATTGAGTCGCAAGAGCCTAAAGAAATCCGTTGTAATAGTCATTTTAAAGTTGAAGACATTGGTAAAATTTATCAATTGCGAGTCCTTCCCAAGGCAAAGCGAGGCGAAAATCAGGGGTCCCCGTTCTTCAAGCATCCGCTGATGAAAACTAAGCTTAGCCGAAACGATATACTCAATGAGCCGCATTGGTCAAACGCGATATGATTCGCTTTCAGCTTTTGTGAGCATTCTACCAACTCCTCATTTCCCGTTTTTCTATTCAATTTAGATATGAATCAGCCGTCTTACGAAGTCTTAGGGAAGTTTTACCTTGGCCGCGAATACGATCTAGATGCCAAAAAACTGAGTGATATCGATGTTCTTTACGATTCTAAAGACTTGGTGACCCATGCGCTCTGCGTTGGAATGACTGGGAGCGGGAAAACCGGATTGTGTTTATCGCTCCTTGAAGAAGCGGTTATCGACGGTATTCCAGCTATTTGTGTTGATCCTAAGGGGGATCTCGGCAACCTTTTGCTCAGTTTTCCGGAACTCAAAGGGTCTGATTTTCAACCTTGGATTGAGCCGAGTGAGGCGACTAGGAAAAACGTCTCCATGGACGAACTGGCTGAGAAAACCGCGACCATGTGGAAGGAAGGACTGGAGAAGTGGGGGCAAAGCGGTGAGCGAGTCAGAATGTTTCGCGACAAAGCCGACATCAGTATCTATACGCCTGGTAGCAATATTGGGATACCGCTGACGGTTTTGAAAAGTTTTGACGCTCCTTCGGACGCAGTACTTGAAGATGTTGAGACTCTTCGCGAACGTGTTTCGAGCGCGGCTTCGGGCCTTTTGACGTTACTTGGTATGGACTCTGACCCGCTAACTAGCAAACCCCACATCCTGTTGTCAAAAATATTCGATACTGCCTGGCGCAAGAAGCAAAACTTGGATCTCGGCGAGTTGATTCGACAAATTCAATCTCCTCCAATCGAAAAGATTGGCGTGATGGATCTGGAGTCGTTCATGCCAACCGTCGAACGTGTCAAGCTCGCAATGACGTTGAATAACCTGTTGGCGTCTCCAGCCTTTGCTGGATGGCTGGAAGGAGAACCGCTGGACATCAAGCGCTTACTTTATAATGCAAACGGAAATCCTCGATTGAGCATCATTTCGATTGCTCACTTAAATGATTCCGAGCGAATGTTCTTCATCACGATCCTCCTTGGGGAATTACTTTCGTGGATGCGATCTCAACCGGGGACTAGTTCTTTGCGAGCCCTTTTTTACATGGATGAGGTTTATGGCTACTTCCCACCATCGGCCAAACCACCCTCTAAGCCGCCAATGCTGACACTGCTCAAGCAAGCTCGCGCATTTGGTTTGGGGATCATGCTAGCGACACAAAACCCGATGGACTTGGACTACAAAGGCCTCGCCAATATGGGGACATGGTTCCTCGGACGATTACAAACCCAGCGTGACAAGGACCGCGTCCTGGACGGCTTAGAAGGTGCCTCTGCACAGGCGGGGCAAAGCTTCGATCGCTCGGTCATGGATCGTAAGCTTTCGGCACTTGGAGCACGAGTCTTCCTTCTCAACAACGTCCACTCTGGTCAACCTGAGATTTTCCAGTCGCGATGGGCTTTGTCTTTCCTGAAGGGCCCTCTTTCAAGAGACGAAGTTCAACGGTTAATGAAGGCCAAGCGTGCCGCTTCGGCCGCATCGATCGCCAAATTCTCGATGACCGATATTGGAGACTCAAAATCAAAAGGTCCTAGCGACGCGAGGCCCATCGTTCCTGCCAACGTGGACGAACGGTTTCTGCTAGCGACGAAACGCATGCGAGAAGGTGCCAAGCAGGTTTACCGACCTGTCGTTCTGGGGCAAACGAGTTTGCACTATGTACAAGCCTCCCTCAAGATCGATCATTGGTCAGATTCGACCGTCCTTCTTCCGGTCGTCGAGGAAGTTCCTGATCCATTCTGGGACAAGGCAGTAACAATTCCCGGTGATACAATTCAACTGTCGAATACTCCGGAATCCGGTGTGTCATTCGCCCAACTCCCGGTCGCATTTTCATCGGCCAAAAATTTTACGAGATGGGAGAAAGAATTAAAGGATCATTTATTCCAAAATGCTTCGATCAGCATCTTTCAGTCTAAAGCTCTAAAACGAACAAGCCAACCTGGCCAGAGCGAAGAAGAAGCTCGAATTGAACTTTCATTTGCTGCGAAAGAGGCTCGTGATCAAGCAATCGCGATCTTGACGTCCAAGTATGAAGAGAAGCTACGGAGCTTGAGAAGCAAGATATCCATTGCTGAACAGAAACTGGAAAAGGAAAAGAGTGAAGCTAATTCGCAATGGCTTCACACGTCGGTCCACGTCGCGACATCGGTGTTGGGAGCACTTTTAGGGAACAAGGTCGCTTCCAAATCGAACATGACGCAGATCGGCTCTGCCGCGAAAGGGTTCGGAAAAGCTTCGTCCGCTGGTGGAGATGTTGCAAGGGCGACAGGGGCACTTCAGGAACTTCAGGTGACTTACGAAAAGATTGAGACTGAGTGCGAGACGGATGTGCTTCGGGTTAGCAATGATTTTAGCGCTGCGAACATGGCGTTGGAAAAAATCGATATCGCTCTCAGAAAATCTGATACACGGATCAAACTCGTCGCATTGGCCTGGGTCCCCTGGCAAATCGATCCAAACGGGATCGCTACCCCACTCTTGGACCTATCGGATTCATACATTCGTGGCGCATAGTACCAAAAATCTTAAGCCACTTCGAGTTTTTACGTAACACGATAAGATCAATTCGTTTCCAACTCGCCTGCCTTTTAGGCAGACTATGGAGCCGATGTCGCTAGCCACGGGTGACGCGCGGCGATTGTCTTGATGGATGTTAATCGGGGGGAACCCGGAGCCAAACGCTCACGGCTTAGTAAAAAACAACATTTTCGCTAGGCCACCGTCCGGCCGAGTCAAGCGAAGCGAGAGAAGGGTTTGCATGCGCGTACAAGTCGCATTGCGGCGACTTAAGACTTAGCTTTGCGAATCGACTTGAGGCGGCTTGATCCATTGGACAAATGCTTTGAACCAACGATTGAATGTGTTGGCAACGGTTAAATGCGAGTCGATCAATTCAACTCGGCATAGTTGGCCGGCGGTGAGCGAAGCCGAGATTGGATCTTGACTGTCGAAAGCATCGATGGCAATGGTCGCGACGAAACGAGGTTGATTGGTGCGAAGCGAATCCTTCTTTTCGGTATCCTGGGACACATAATGCACAGCAATCGGACCGCCAAACTTGGCTGCGAGGACAGGCGACTCGAGCGTGTCAATGCCACGCGGATCGACGGACTTAACTCGCCCTTGAACTCGTCCTAACCCTTGCAAGTACACGAACACAGGTTGCCCAATGCTGGCCCGATACTGCTCGACATCCTCTTGGGAAATGGAGCAAGACGCTTCTACGGCTTCCTCTGGGACCATTATACCAAGGATTTGGCCCGCTTTAATGTACTGTCCGACCTGTCGCGATAGTTGCCTTGCGATAAAACGTCCAGTGATAGGGGCCTTGATAATCATCTGTTCGGATTGCGTATCTAGCTGAGCGAGCTGAGACTCCAACGATTCCACTTTCGCCTGTTCGGCTTGCATCTCAGCAATTTTGGCTTGAGCGCGAAGAACTAGGCATCGTTCTCGAGACGACTCGAGCTGGAGAGCAACCGTCGCACGCGTTAGAGACAAATTTGGGTTTTCAAATTCGACGATCGGTGTACCGGCATCTAGGAACCGATTATCCTCGACCAATACCCGGGCGATGAAGCCGTCACTATCAGGTCGAACAGTACAAGGATTTCCATAAGAAAGGACGCCGGGGACTTGAGGTTGAAGCGGCGATGGAACGAAGTAAGACATGATCGCAACCATGCCAATCATTAGTCCTACTCCAGCGATACGTAGCAAGGAGGGCAATCGAAAGGCTGGTTGTCCGGTCGCGGCAAGTTGGCTCTGTTTCTTGATGTAAGGTGCAATAAACCAGATGTAACAAGCCAACGCGATAATGGATAAACCAATTCCTCGCCAAGCATGCCACGTCCCCCAAGCCAATCCAATCATCATGATCCATCGATTGATAAAGCATCCGCCACCGTAAAGAACAAGCGGGAGTCCATGCAGCGAAATGGCTGTCGAGATAAAAAGTGATCGACCGTTGAAGAGGCTTTTCCATGCGGATTGAGCTTCAGTCCATAGCCTAGGTCTATCCAGCAAGTCGCTCAGAATGTAGTAACCATCGAAACGAACAAGCGGGTTAGCGTTAAAGGCAACAGTAGTAAACGTGCCCAGAGTCGCCAATGCGACGCAAAAGTATTGCATGGTCTGATTTTCAAACCATCGGCACAGTACCAAAGCGAGGCATGCGAGGAGGAGCTCAAACCACATTCCCCCCGCGGCGCATAAGACTCGGGACTTTCGAGTTGGTAACCGCCACGTGTCGGTAGTATCTACATAAGGCATGGGTGCCAAGTAAAAAAACGCGATGCCAGCGCCCCGAATTCTCGCACCTTCCGAGACACAGAATGTCGCATGTCCTAATTCATGAAAGATCTTGAGCAGTAGCCAAGCGCCGGCCCACCAAAGAGCGGCTTCAGGGACAAAAAGCTTAGTACCGAGTTCTGTGAAGTAGCTTGCGTTGGCGGTGAAGGTCATCGCCGCCACTAGCATGAGTAGGACTCCGGCAACGATTCCCGCAGCGGAGCAAAGAAATTGGATGCAGCGCGCGATTTTCTCAATGAACGCACCGTCTGATAGCGGAAACCGAAGCGAAAAGGGATCTACTGGAAGGTTGAATCCAGGCGATTTGCGACTTGCAGTCGGTGCATTTGGGTTTTGTGAAGGCGCGGATGGACTTGGTGCGGACGTACTTGGCTCGGCTTGCTCCAAATCACTGCTTCGCGGTTCGATTGCAGGCCGTGTCGGTTTGTTGACAGCCGGAAAAGTTGCCAGTCCTAGATTGACCAACCACTTCATCGTCGCTTCCACGGAATTAGTATCAAAATGCTCGCTCGGATGAACCTGCGAAATTAGCCGCTGGATACTGGCGACATCGTGGTTACCGTCGAGAGCCGATGCGACCAAGTATTCCAAACGACCAACTTGGTAAAATTTTTTCGCAACGGGATCTTCAATAACACAGGTCCAGTTATCCACTCTGTTTTGCGGTACGAAACGAATGTCCTTCCGCATCTGGAGCCCCATCGGTTTCGAAGGAAGGCCCGAAGACTCCGGTAGATCGTCTAAAACAGACGGATTCGCGTTAGGTATGCCAAGTGTATCTTGGTTTTTGTCGAAGGGTATCATAGTCACCAAACCCACATGTTGACGAACCAGCGGTAAGGTTTATTGAGAAGTAGCCAGCCAATCGAATGATTGCCGGTATCGACCACGGCTTTCCCCTTCATCCCAGGACGAAACAGGCTGCTTGAATTTTCGATCTCCATCTCGGCAATATACACCGCCTTGTCATCGATGATCTCTGCTCGAGGCTCTATTCGCTTTAGCAGGCTTGGCCATGACTGAATGCCTGTCGCATCGGTTCGCAAAACGGCCTGACTGCCAGTTTTAACCCACGGCAAGTCATCTGCTGTCAGATGTACTTCGGCCGTCATTCGGTCAAGCGATGCTATCTCAAAAAGTGACTGTCCAAGCGTGACAGGCATCCCTTCGTTGCCAAACCAATCGCCTTGAACGATCACACCGGACGATAGACTATGGATCTCGAGTCTACCTAGTTGCTCACGCATGGAGTCAATCTTCAGCTGGATTTGTTGGCATTCCAGTTGCGCAAGTCTTAGGTCACCTGAAGCTCGGGTTGCTAGAGCGACGTCTCGCCTTTTGTTCGCTGATTGTAACTCCGCTTCCGCAATCATAAGCTCACGACGTATTGGCTGTTCGTCGATCGACGCCAAGAGTTGCCCTTCGACTACTTCCTCTCCTGGTCGAACGGATATCGAGGTCAGTCGTCCCTCAATTGGACTGGAGACGAACCTGCGTGTCGTGGGTTCGAGGATGCAATCTCGACTTGGTCGATAAGGAACAGGGATACATAGGAATGTCGCAAAGGCGACGATGCCAGCAAGCATCCATCGTTTACGTAGTGATCTCCAACCATGGAGCTTGCCTATCAATCCCAGGTACTTACGGCCAGCTTTGGCCAGTGCGAAGGCTTCCAGGGATTTGCCAATCGTCGGTCCGTATAAGTCCAGTGACGCCGCAATCGAAAGGGACTCTTGTCGATTCTCGGTGTGTCGCCAAGCAAGTATCACCACCCAGCTACCGTGAACGCTCGACATCTCATAACAAGCTGAAATGGCGGCATGATAAGGATGAGTCGTGGCGAGGCAATTTAGGATCGCACTGGGTGAAACGGGAAGTCGCGGATCACAGTTTATACCAATGGGTACGCTGCTCTGAGCAGTGTCGTTGGCAATGGTTGAAAGGGTTTCATGGGAGAGCATCAGCGCTTTTGCCGACCGACTGGCAATCGATTCCGATGTGCGTCCATGAGGAGTACGCCTAATGAACCAAACCGAGCAACCGAGAGTTTCATCCAGTTGATCGGCAAGTTTCGAAGCGAATTCGTCATCCACGATTTCGCAAACCGTAGCAGGCTTCCAGGCAGCAGCGACTGGCACGGAGGGCGCGTAAACGCAGTCTGATTGGATTTGACCGACCTTCGACCCGATACAAATCGGAGCAATTGTTGGTGACTGTGTGGACTGTGTCATGGCAGCGCAATTCGACAAAAGACTATGAGCTTGTGACCCCAAAAGAGTTGGAACTGAATGCGATCACGGGAGCCGTTGGCATCGCGAGCCGACAATTTTGGAATCTACGTTGTCTATGACGACGCTGATCATGAACCAGCCCGTCTCCGGATCTGCTACGGGCGGAACATACTCCACAATTCCTTCTATGATTTGATTACTCGAAAGCTGGACTCGAATAGCACTGCCACGAGCGATGGTTTGCAGTTCATCCTCTTGAACGGAAAATGTCGCCCTAAGCTTCGAGACATCCACCAGACGGAGAATGATTGGGGCATTTGTGGCGACGAATTCACCCACCTGTTTTTGAACGTCCGTCACGATACCGTCACGAGGGGCAGTGATGGTTCTGTCGGCTAGAAGCTTTCGGAAGCGTTCTAAGTCAGCAGCCATCACAACCACTTGATCCTCCTCGGCTTCTAGTCGTCCTTGACTAATAATCATTTCTGACTGGCTTCGCTCTAGTTCCGAAGTGCTAATCTTGTTTTCAGAAAAAAGCTTCGTCAGCTTCTCGAACTTTGTCTTTTGTAAGGCGAATTCTGCTCGAGCTTGGTTGATTTTGCCAACTCTTGAGGCTTCCATTTCCTTGACGCGAACCTGAGCTTCGATTACTTCCGAATGCAAAATAGCTAACGGTTGGCCTGCTTTGACGAAATCACCCGGTTGCACAAGAAGTTTTTCGAGAATACCTGTTTCGACCGTTGCAACATCGATGTCATGGTAGGGCTGTAGCACGCCGTCCAGCGCTCGGTCGCCCCACGATGGCGTTATTGCAGTTGGAGTTTGAGCGATCGCGAACGACATATCAATTGTCAACAGCGAAACGCTAAAGACCACCGAAGACGCTTTCGTGAGGAAATAGCGCGCAACTCTAGGGCGAGTTTTCATTTTGACATCAGCTACTCAGAAATGGATATAGGGTACCTGCAATCGACTCAAACAAGAGGCGGATGCGATCATCTGGATGGCAATGAGCGGTACTCCAAAGATGTGGACCAATAACCCTAGGTCATAAATTCAGCGAGAACCTAGCCGAGCCGGAAACAACACAGCGGAAAATTTCCCATCTGTGCCGGTTGTTCCATTAACTCTCAATAGGACGGCGTTGGACAGCGGTTCCCAGGGTTCGGACTCTGGGTAATAGATCTCAACCGTCGCTCAGTTCATCTCAAACTCATCCAAGAAAACTTCCAGTGCCGAGTCGAAATTGTTGGTAGATTTACGTCTTAACTCTTCGCTGGTCTTGTTCGAGGCAATTGCCTCCACCCCCGATTCATCCCGTGTGAACGAACCCGCTGAGCTTGCAAACGCAGCCTCGACTCTGCGAACACTAGGAGCTTTGCCTGGTGCTTGCTCGACCTGATTGCGTTTGATCAATGCAGAGGATGCTGGCACTACTGGAGGCGCCGCAGTAGCGGGGCCTGAGCCACCTTGCTCCCCTTCACCAGCGCCTACATTCGCCTGTTCGTTGAGGTAGTTGATTACCAACAACACGTCCATCGGGAAGACACTCCCATCTCCATCGACATCCAAGTAGCTTAAAGGTGACGTTGAAGATAGTTCCGGTTGCGGGCTGGCATTCATGTAATTGATGACCAGCAAAGCATCTATTGGAGAAACAGTGCCATCGTTGTTCACGTCAAGTCGATTCATTGGATTCTGATGAAGCGATCTGACAACTTGGATTTCTAGCGTACCCACATTGCTCGTGAACTCGCTGCTATCCTCGACTGTGTAAGTGACCAACGTAGTGCCGACAAAACCTTCATTGGGCGTGAATTCAATGTTTCCGTCCGCTAAGACCTTTGCGATTCCATCGTTGGATTGAGTAACGATTTGCACAGACTGTGGGTTAAGCAAGTCATCGGCATCAGGATCCATGTCATTGCCTATGACATCAACAAGGACGACTGTACCAAGCTTGTTGTTTATCGTGTCGTCATTCGCAACGGGAGCACGGTTCAACACGAGCTGAAACGCGGTTGCTGGTGCATTGACCGTTCTTGCGGCACTTGGCGGAGCGCTTTCTGGCAGCTTTGTAAACCGCACCGAATCGGCTCTTAGGTTACCGACCGGAGTTCCTTGAGCGAGTCTCACAAACTCTCCAGGAGCACCGCTGAAGAAGAAGGTTCCTAACTCCACAAAGCCCGATGCTCCGGTTGATAGGTTAATCGTTTGCACGGGTTCAGTAATACCATTGTGGACTACCGTGACACGCGCATTAGCACTATTGGTGGTCGACGCAACCCGCCAAATGGCAACCGAGTAGAAACCCGGAACAAGCGTCGGGGCATTCCAGGTAGCTACTGAATTGGCAAGGTTAGTGTGACGGGTTGTACTGCCGTTAATGCCGGTGACAGAACTTGACCCCCAAGCACCCGATTCAACGTAGCCAGGGCTGG
>Ga0105045_10001667_pt1 | contig 18319 bp, 24 predicted proteins | sample MAT02_FD_78089 | JGI IMG/M metagenome (GOLD analysis project Ga0105045, IMG submission 78089) | Freshwater microbial communities from Lake Fryxell liftoff mats and glacier meltwater in Antarctica - MAT-02 (megahit assembly) | ecosystem: Environmental > Aquatic > Freshwater > Ice > Liftoff... | reverse complement strand
TTGATAATAATGGCGAGTGGCAATGGATTGCTCATGCAAATCTTAAAGAGATCCCAGCCAATCAGGCCAAGGCAAAGCTGCCGGTGCCTAAGAAATCCTAAAACTGATGAACAAATAAGGCTTATCGATTCTTGGGTATGCATGAACTACAGTCTCTGCATACCCTTAAAAAAACTATAGAATTAACTTAAAAAGAAGTCTTAAATAATAATTAGTGACAGATAGCCCTCCTTGCAATCATCAAATAAAGAAACAAAACTAGAAGTACTTCTAGCATTTTGGGAAAGACTTTCCATTGTGAGTCAGCTTTTTTTAATGGATTTTTTCTGGATTTTAATGTTAGGATATGAAACTTCGTGCATCGTCAATACATCAATGAAGAAAAATAACAAAAAACATTTTTTAAGGAAAAATCCATGAAATTATCTTGCAGTGTATTTGGGAGTCTAATTTTTTTATCAGCTCTTTTTTTTGTACAAAATATCGAAGCAGGTTATTCTAATAATGGTCGGATGCAATCGAAAAATCTAAATTTATCAATCGGCGGAACCCTTGATAATAATGGCGAATTGATTGCAACAGAATCTGCTAATCTTTCTTGCGACACCTTATCAGGGGAAGGATTGATTAGTTCTCCTCAAATTTCGATAAAAACAAAAGTTTTTGCCTACACAGGGAAAATTGATTGCAGTGGTAAATGTACCATCACTGCAAGTAGTCCATTTGATGAACAAATGTTCATTAGTAGCGGTGGCGGTGAATTTATCATTATTATTGATGAAAATCCAGTTAACAACAAATCTAAACAAGCTAACCGCTCTTTAACAAGTAGTTACAACATAACGGATGAACTATTAATACAGGTTGAATAATTGAATTTTATTTAAATTGTAGATAAAAGCATATACCGAATACTCGGTATATGCTTAAAATTATCATAGCAATTACTCTAAGAGATTTTCAAGAAATTGACGATTGTACTGATAGATGCAAGAGCAGGTGTTTTCCCATGTTCCATCATCTATCTGACTCTTCAAATAGGTTCAATCCCATAATAACGTCATCAATGTATCTATCTTTTACTTTAACTCTATTTTTTAATCTTCCTTCCTCTTCAAAACCCATTTTTTTGTAAAGAGAGATCGCAACAGTATTTGAGGCTCTAACATTTAATTGAATTTTTTCTATGCAGCCAGAGTTTTTTGCCCATAAGACAATATGCTTTAGCAGTTTTTTGCCAATTCCTTGACCTTGCCAACCTAAGTGCACGGCAATATTTAAATCAGCAACATGCTTTAGTGATTGCAAAGAATAAGGCTCCAAAAAGGCATGTCCTACTATCTGATCGTCATATTCCGCAACAAGATAGATGCCTGTTTTATCCTTTAAGAATGATGTGATGGTGTTAATCACATTTTCATCATTTAGTTCTGATGGTTGGGAGCAAAAGAATCCGGGCTTTTGAGCAATCTGACGGGTAGCTTCTGCAATTGTGTGTGAGTCTTCTACTTTTGCTTGCCGTATCAGGATCTCTTTTAAGTTTTTTAACCTATGTAATTTTTCCATCAGTTATTTCTCCTATGATCTGTAAGTACTTCATCAATAATACGCCAACATTGAGCCGATTCAGAATTATTTGGATTAGTAAGGTCAACAGCAACAATCAAGGCTTTCCATAATGTCCAAGCACGCCCTCTAGCCCACGTTTCAGAGTCCAAAGGAAGCGTTTTGCGAAAAGCTTCACGGCTTTCACCATTGAATAGCGTCCATGCGATTGCAAGGTCACAGGCGGGGTCACCAACTGCTAGCTGTCCAAAATCAATGACACCTGAAAGTCGTCCATTTTTCACAAGTAAATTACCTGCACTGATATCGCCATGAACCCATACTGATGGTTTTTGCCATGTGGATGCAAGTGCTTTTTTCCAAACCTCAGTTGCAGCGATGGTGTCAATATTACCTTTAAGAGCAATGATAGCCTGCTTTGTTTCAGAGTCATAGTTTGCTAAAGACCCTCCACGATAAAAACTATGCAATCCGGCTAAGGGTCCACCTTTGGTGTCAATACGATGCAAAGAGATGAGAAATTGTCCAAGACTTGTCGCAAAATCGCATAGATCGGCTATGTATCCAAATGCGGCTGTATCCCCTTCAAGCCATTGGTAAATAGACCATTTCCAAGGATAATCATTTGACGGCTTTCCAATAGCTAAAGGGACTGAAATGGGGATGGGTAATAAGGCGCCAAGTTTTGGTAACCATTGCTGCTCCTTTTCAACTTGTGATGCATAGCTTAAAGCAGTTGGCATACGAATAAGCATGGACTCACCTAAATGAAAGGTTTTATTATCCCAGCCACTTAAGGCAACAGGATAAATAGGAAGATCCTTCCATTTCGGGAATTGTGTAGTAATAAGATGACGTACAGTTGCAATATCTATGACTTTTTTTTCATCATTCATTTAGAAGCCTAATCTGTCTGTTCAAAAAGTGTTACAAGAAAACGGAGGTTTAATTTATATAAATTGGCATTAATACTTTCAAAGGTTCCGCGTTTAACTGTAAAACCAATTGTAGCAATTGCCTTATTTAAACGTAAGAAAGGAATCAAAGAATTGTAGTCCGGAACTTTACGAATACTTGCATAGCCTGCCAAAAAAGATTCTTTATTGCCTTTATTAATGAACCATTCTCCATGTTCCAGCGAGCAAAAGTCTTCTTCTGCAAAGCTTGCACGAGTACTTGCCCAATCAATAACCCCTGCAACTTGGCCTTCATGGACGATTAAATTACCAGGGCGGAAATCTCGATGCACGATGCAAGGGCCATCGACCGACATTAACAAGTCAAGATGTGACTCAAAATAACTGCGGCATTTTTCAACAAGCCTTATAGGCAGTTGATTCTTACACTCATTTAAACCCTCTTCAAACTTTAATCTAAAATTAACTCGGGGATCACTGCTTAAATTATCTTTTAAGGGATCTCCATAGCCTGGCAAACGGTTTAGGTGGATGATTGCAAGATAACGGCCAATTTCATAAGCAAGCGGTTCTGTAAGTTCTTTTGGTTGAAGAAGTGAGCCTGATAGGTATTCCATCAAAATAGCCCCATGAATATGTTCATCCGGCTGCACAACCTGTATAATTTGTGGCACAAGTAGCTTATCTGCAAAGAACTTTAGGAAATGTACCTCTCTTAAGAAGTCATTGACCCGGTCGCAAATTTTTAAAATAAACTGCTTACCATCAGGTTGTGTAATCTTATAGACAACAGCAACCATCGCATCTTCATGCTCAATGCGTGAAAATGTTGCATCTTGTAGATCTAAAAGTTGTTGATAGGTACTTATTAAATGTTTCATAACATGCCTTCTAGCTTGCCGCTCCCCTATTATAAGTTTTTAGGACTTTGAAAAAGAATTGATTTTTTTAAAGATGGGTTCCTTTAGCTTTCGATATTTTTCTCCCTCACCACTAGCTTCAACGACTGCTTGTTTCTTCATTTCAGCATATTCTTCTGCAACTTCTGGATGGCTTCTTAAATAATCTCTAAATCTTAAAAACCCTTACCACTCTCTATTTTCAGGATAGGTCAAATGAATATGGTATCTTCTATTTTCTTCTTCAGGATCAGTTAAGTAGGTGATAAAATAAAGCCGATCTTGTGTGCTAAAGTTTGATCTAAATTCATACCCCAAGGCTTGAATTTGTTGTGAGACTGATTCGATATTTTCTTTATCAACTGCAATCGCTATATCAATAATACCTTTTCCACCCAAATTCGGTACTGCGGTACTCCCAATATGCTCAATCATCAATTGCAGATCGACATTAGAAGCAATTCTTTCCTTTTCTTTTTGAAAAAGCTCCGGAAAGATTTTGCTATAGGTTTTGAACACATATTTTTTCATATCAATCCCTGCTGTTGTCGCCATTCGTTTGCTTTAAGTCGATTATCATGTTACTCCTTTTGTCGATTATATTGGTAAATGCAGCGAAATCTATTATAGCAATTGCCTTATTTAAACATAAGAAAAGAAATCTTCTAAGACTATTTGCAACCATTTGTATAACCAAACAAGAAAGATAAAATAAAGCCAATCAGGCATCCGTTTGATTCCACCTTTCTTGTTTACTTTCTGCTGTATCAAAAACCGGTTTCATATCTACTTGAAAAAGCATAATTGACTTTAAGAAGGCGACAAGATACTTTAAAATTTTACAAGATTTTTTATTCAAAAGGAGGATCAAAATGATTCATGCAAAACATCATGAAAATATTTCACATATTATGACAACCAATCCTAAAACAATTCACCTAAAAACTCCCATATCTGAAGTCGGCAAAATTTTTAGCGAAGGAAAATTCCATCACCTTCCTGTAGTTAATGGCAAGGAGCTCATTGGAATTGTCAGCTATTTTGATCTCATTAGAGTTAGCTTTGAGGGTTCATTTGGGGTCAGCGACAAAAATGAAGTGTATTCAGTGCTAGATCACATGTTAGATATTGAAGCCATTATGACAAAAGACCCTTTGTGTATCCAAGCAAAAGGCACCATTCGTGATGCTGCAGAAAAACTATCTACGGGTAAATTCCACGCTCTACCGGTTGTCAATGATGATCATGAACTCGTAGGTATTGTCACGTCTAAAGATTTGATTGACTATCTGATAAAACTTTATTAAAAATCGACCTAACTTTTAAGAATAGAAAAACAAATGAAAAAATTTATAATTGGATCACTTGGCGCAATGACCCTTACAACTATGTCCCTCTTTTCTGAAATTTCTTTGGGGGAAAAACTCGAGACCCAAATGTGGGAAGATATGAAGCATGCGAACTATAAAGCTATTGAAGAGAAAATTGCCAAAGAGTTCCGGTCCGTTCATACCTTTGGTGCATTGACCCGTGAAGCAGAGATAGAACTAATAAAAGAATTGTATCTTGGAAGCTATGAAATCAGTGATTTAAAAGTTACAGAAAACCAAGATACAATTGTTGTCACGTATCTTATTTCTGTTAGGGAAAAGATCGAAAATCATCAGCTTTCTCAAAAGCCTGCACCACGTATGAGTGTCTGGAAAAAAAATAATGGCGAGTGGCAATGGATTGCTCATGCAAATCTTAAAGAGATCCCAGCCAATCAGGCCAAGGCAAAGCCACTGGTGCTAAAGAAACCCTAAATTCAATTCTTTTTTAGGGTATGCATGCACGGTTCTGCATACCCTGAAAAGAAAAAAGTTATAAAATAGACTGCAAAAAAATCTTATATTGAATAAGTTGATTTCAAAATTGCATAAACCACACGATCTTTTACAATTCCTTTTTGGATAATGCAATTTCTTAAATAACCTTCCTTAACAAATCCATTTTTTCTAAAACTCGTTGAGAAGCTATATTAACAGGGTCTACCAATGCTTCAATTCTTGCAACGCCGAGATCTTCAAAACCATTTTGAATTGCCAAATTTATTGCCTGTGTAGCAAAACCATTACTCGATTAATTTCTCGATATCACATATCCGAGCTCAGCTTTACAACCATGAACCCCTTTACCTTTATCAAGAGTAATAGATCCAATCACATTTTTGCCAAGGCAAATTGCTTTAAACCAGGGGTGATTTTCGACAACGTTCTTAAAAAAATCCTCGGCATCGCTCCGTAAAGTATAACTGCTCCACATCATGTATTTTGTGACTTCATCGTCTGTTGCCCACTCCATAAAATCATCAATATCGGCTGATGTAAATGTTTTTAAAGTTGTTGCTTCATCTTGTAGCTTATATTCAGACATTAAAACCTGATTGGTTGATTCAATTTGTGTATTCACAAGCATACTCTTTCGCTGATTTTTTTGGGATAACTATCCAAATTAACTAAATAATGAAAACTAGCACGCTTAAGCTTTCATTGAGTTAAACTGTTCATCCGGATTACTTTTATTTAAAGCAATCCCATTAACAAATCAAAATCGATGCCAAAATCCTTTGTCATCAGTAACTTCATATTAATGTGAGGATGTTCTCTTTTAAAATTGTTTATAAAGCTTTTGGCTGCATTAAGTTCACAATCAAAAGATCAACTCTATCTTCAAGTTATTTTAAGAGGGATTATCAATTCTCATTATCATTTAAAGAATAAATTTTTCCTTTGGTTCAGTTTTTTAGTCATTGTGCTTAAAATGTACTTTGCCTATGCTTAAGCGATGGTAAATTAGAGAAGATTATAAAATATGAGATGCTATTTTGGTTGTCAGTCAAAATAAATTCTGATAACATTTTCTCAAATTTTCAACTTAGTAAGGTTTAAATATGAATAAAAAAACATTAAGACATTTCTAATGTCAATCTTTCCCCTTTCAAGTATTGCTCAAGACGCGTACGCTTGGTGGGATGTTTCACACATGGTTGTCGCTCAGATAGCTAAAGATCAAATAGATTTAAAAACATTGACAAAAGCAGAAAATCTTTTGGAATATTTTAAGGATGGTTTTCCAGCAAGTAGTACATTTATCACCTCATCATGCTTCCCGGATGACATTACTTCTATTGGTTTATCAGGTTTTAAAGTTTGGCATGGTGTTTTAACTCCATATAGCATCGATGGTTATTTAAGCGAAAAAGAAATAGGTTGTATTGAAGCTCTTATTGGCGACAATAACCTTCATTCAGCAATTAGACAAAGTATTAAAACTTTAAAAAATCCAAATGCCAGTCGTTGGGAAAAGTGTTTTTTGTTAAGATTTCTACTTCATACCGTTGCTGATATACATCAACCACTACACTGTGTGCAATTGTATAGTCCTCAATTTCCAAAAGGAGATCTAGCTGGACACAAATTTTTAATTTCCGGGATGCCCTATCGTAATTTACATCTTCTTTGGGATTCTGCTTTTGGTATCGGCAGTGAGAAAATGCCTCGACCTTTAAGCGATGATGATGTTACCCGCATAGAACATCTAGCTAGATTTATCACAGAAAAATGGCCTTCAGCCAATCTTCCTGAAAAAGATAATATGAATATTTTAGATTGGAGTGAAGAAAGTTACAAATTAGCGGTAGAAGTTGCTTACTCAAATATTCAACTAGGAGAAATGCCATCAGAACAATATTTAGAAGCTGGAAAAGAAGTCGCCATCCGTCAAATAGCACTAGCGGGGTATAGGTTAGCTATTTTACTTGAAGAAATTTTTAAGGATGATTAAATGAAAAAGGTAATTTTTCCGGGGACTTTTGATCCACCCACTTTGGGTCACTTAGACATTATAAAAAAAGCAGCATGCCTATTTGACCATGTGTATGTTGCTATTGGAAATAATATTAGTAAATCACAAACTGCTTTTAGTTCCGATGCAAGAATGCAACTTTTAAAAACAATTACTAAAACAATCCCTAATGTAGAAGTTGTAATTTTTCAAGGTTTACTGATTGATTTTGCAAAACAGCTTGATGTTCAGATTATTTTAAAGGCTGTAAGAAATGCTACCGATATTGATTATGAAAATTTACAGGCTCAATTAAATCGTCAAATGGGAGGTGTAGAAACTTTATTTATGTTTTCGGAAGAAAAATTTCGTCTTATAAGCTCTACACTTGTAAAAGAAATTGCAAAATACAATAAAAGACTGATTGCCTTTGTTCCATCAGAAATAGAGGAAGCTGTTTTTAAACACCTTTTTATTCAGTTTCATAAAGATGATTGACAGTAATAAAGATTCATTGAAATTGCAAAAATCTACAATGATTCTTTACGGTTTTTATAAGCTTCTTGGAAGCCCTCTTGAAGCACTTTTTTATTTATTAGCCTTTATATTATATAAAGATTTAAACGCGTCGTCATTACAAATCACCCTCCTTGTAGCATCTAAGCCTGCAGTCGCACTACTTTCTTTTTATGGAAGTTTATTAATTAAAAATAAATCATCCAATCTTAAATTAATGATACTGATTTCTACAATATTGGGATCCTCTCTTTGCTTAGCCTTTCCATTTGTCAATAATGTGTGGTTTATTATTTTTGCCCATAGTTTGTTCATGATCTCTTTAAGAGCAACAATTCCTGCATGGTCTGAAATATTTAGAATTAATTTAAACCTTGAATCAAGAGGTAAAGTTTTTTCAAGAGGATCTATAGTGAACTATTCCACCAATATTATAATTCCACTATGTGTTTCTCCAATGCTAGATTTATTTCCCGGAATTTGGAGATGGTTATTCTTTTCATTTGCAATATTAAGTTTAGCAAACATATTTATACTACAAAAACTAAAAATTTACTTAAAAAATAGTGATGATTCACAAGCTTACGAATTTAATTCACTTAAATCAATTGTACTAGATCCATGGAAAAATAGTTGGAAGCTCATCTCTGAACGATCTGACTTTAAACATTTTCAAATTGTTTTTATGTTGTGTGGTGCAGGATTGATGATCCTGCAACCTGTTTTACCTGTTTTTTTTAAAGAGAATTTACATTTAAATTATACTCAGCTTACATTAGCAACTTCATGCTGTAAAGGCGTAGGCTTTGCTATAACATCCCCCTTTTGGGCAAATAAACTAAATCAAATACCTATTACATATTTTAATTTTTTTGTTTGTTTTTTTGCAGCAATATTCTGTTTTTTATTGATAAACTCACAAAATACTCTTATTTGTCTTTATATGGCTTATTTTATGTATGGTATCATGCAGGCAGGGAGCGAATTAAGTTGGAATTTATCAGGTCCTATCTTTTCTAAAAATCACGATAGTACTTTATTTACAGGCATTAATGTCGCAGCTGTTGGAGTTCGAGGCTGCATTGCTCCATTTTTAGGACAGCTATTACTGTTAAACACTAATAGTCCAACATTTGTTTTTGCTATTGGAGGCATTCTCTGTTTTATTGCTTCAGGCTATTCTTTAAGATTATATCTCAACCAAAATCCCAACCCTCATCTTGTAAATTAAAAAAAACTTTCCAAACATTGACATATCATATGGTAATCAAATGATAGAACAAGCCATTAAATAAAATCTTTAGAGGCCTTTCTTGACATGCTTGAAAGGGATCCGGAAGATCTGTAAAAATTACAGAAGCCAATTATTTCACGTTCAGGATTATCTCTTAGAAATAATAGAAAGCGAATCGTTTTGCCTCCTTAAACCCCTGCTCCCATCGTATTACCTGCATTTTCTAAGATTCTCTGACTGAAATCGGAGCAGCAGCACAAAGAGATTTTCTTGTTGGAATCGAAGAATTCAATCTTTCATTTTAACTTACAAGTAGACTGTTGCTTGAAAGTTTACGAAAAAAAATATTTAATCCTAGCTAGAAATCACTAGTGGGAATTGCTGCATTTGTTTATCATGCTATTTTTAAAGAATTTAAAGTCTTTAAATTCTATCATTACTCAACTTGAAGGAGAATTAATGTTTCAATATCTTAAAATTGCATTGGTAAGTTTTAACTTATTAATTTCTATCTTCCCGATCGTCATGTATGCTGAACAAGTAAATCCCACTAAACAAGAGATGTGGGAGGCTATGTCCGTTGAAGTTGGTTATTGGGTTGACGGATTAGGATATCCTATCGATAAAGAAATTAAAGACACGGTTATAGCTTTAAATCTTATGGGAATAGAGACCGTAGCTTCATGCGGAGGACATTTAGACAAAGATCTATCATATCCATGGGTGGACATACAGGTCTATCCGTCAGAAATCAATAAGTTGATACAAGAAGGAATAGATATTCAAGAAGAGATAAAAATTGAAGAAGTATCGCTAAAATTAAAATACCCTAACCTTCCCTATAATGACTTCTATTATATTTCAGAGGGAGAAAATCTAAAAAATCTTAGAAAGAAACATTGGCTTATTGCAGGCTCGATGGAAGAAATCCAAATGAAATGCTTGGAGCCCATTAACCAACTTCTTAATCAGTTTTATGAAAATCGTACAACTTCTTATGATAAAACACTGATTATTGCAAAAAGTTCTTTAGCTCGTCTACGCAGTATAGGAATAGATAGGCAATATGTTAGATCATCCGACCAGCGACTCCAAAGTTTAAAAGAATACCAAGAAGAGATGAAAGATTTCACCATTTTTTTGAAGCAGAAATATTTAAATTAAAAACTGTTCGTATAGAAAAAGTATAAAGGGGTCAGACCTGACCCCTTTATACTGATATTCTTAAAATTCTGAATGACTAATGACAGGTTGTATTCCAGAATTGATTACAGCTATGGCTTCTGCAATGTTTTCCGGTAGATTAAGCTCCATGGCTACATCGCCAAGACCTTGGATATGTGCAGTCCACAGCTGTTGAAGAGCTTTTAGACCAGATTCGTCGAACTGAATCATTTTCAAAATGGTGCCTCTGTTTTCAAATGTCTTTTTCACATTCTCCTGCAGAATCTTTGAGCTTTGCAAGTCTCTATCGCGAAGAAGTAAAAGCAAATCATGAAAATCCTTCATTCGACTATTTCGTGACCCTTTAGAAAGTACTGTCTCCAACTTTTCTGCGAAAATCGTTTCGATAGGATAGACTAAAAGAGAAATTGATTCTTCGAAAAATGGTTTTCCACGATATTCAAAAAGCTTAATTTCTCGATTTTGTGGTTCTACGATATCGCCAACGCCAACATCCACGTGGATTTTATCTTTCATCTTAGCAAAAGAGGATTTGAAAATTGTGCGATACCCTGGATATTCCATATGCGGCTGAGAAAGTAGTTCTATGCTCTCAAAGGTAAAAGTGAATCCATCGTTTGATGATATTGATACAATCTCTTCAAAGACTTTTTGAAGCCCTTTTACTTCAGCATTCATACGTGTCAAAAGAAAATCGAGATCGACCGTTTCCCTTCCTATTTTCATCATATAGGAAAGCAGAAATCCGCCCTTAAATATAAATTTATCGACGTGGGAAGAGCGTGCTAACCTTGCTAGAAATCTTTCTAGAAGAAGTTGCTTCCAGCAAGCATTGAAGGGAATTACTTTTTCTTTGGCAATCCTTTGAAGTCTGTCTTTGAGAGCTTGTTCATTTATCATGTAGTTATACTTAGTAAATAGGGTGTAATATCGAATTGAAGTCTTTTTGAATATTCTTCGAGTTTTATAAAATCGATGCGTTCTTTTCCGCCCTTTGCTACTGCTGATTTCAGGGCTTTAATGGCTGTTTCGCGACTTAAAAGACGAAAAGCATCAATGATAGTGCGTTCTTTATCAAAAATTGGAATGAGAACTCCTTCAAGTTCAATTTCCGTCCTTCCTAAATCAAGATCGCGAAAGCGAATAATTTTAATTTGTCTATTGCTGCGGGCCGACGTTCCATGTCTAATACCTATCCAATGCTGACGGGGAATCTCTTCCGTTAAATCATAGATGGCTAGTGCTGAAACTAAGCATACAACCCCATCATTAATTGAATGAACAGCTTCTATAAGATCTGCCCAACGAAAAGATTCCGGATTTTGATAGTCAATAGCTTGATACACTCCGCGCCGTATCCTCGTTAATTTTCCAACCTTAGCATAATGGCTTAGAACTGCGGATGGAACTCCGATTGCTCGTGCTTCCTTTGAGGTAAAAGAAGGTTGGTCAAGTAAAGGTGTAAGAAGTATTAGACAAGCTTTGGGTCTCATAAATATCCTTTTTTTTAACTTAACAAAAACACCCAATTATATCAACTGGGTTTGTTCGTTAAGTTAAGTTTTCGAAGGATTTTCCTTCAAGATATTTGAAAGTTTGACGATATTAAATCCGGTATATCTTTCTCATTTTTCGCCCATAAATTTATTGCTTTTCTGCGAAGATTTTGATTAGTGGATGTGTCTGATAATTAGTGTTTTTATGGGATATCGCCACATCTATAACTTTGAAACCAGAGCTTTTTAACAAATTTACAAGCTCTTCTTCTTTATAAAACGACCAATATTTTTCCAGTCCCCCATAACGCAAGTCAGGAGTCGAAAGTTCATCAATATCATTCTGCTTTTCTGATCTCAAGACTGTATAAATTTTTCTAAGGACTAATGGCATGTTTTTTTTAGGGATATGTAATATTGCACAACTGGCCCATGCTCCATCAAAAGTTTCCGGAAGAAAATCAAAAGATTCAATATCCATTCATTTTTTTTTGCCATTTCTATTATTTTGGCTGAAAAATCTATACCGACAACATCAATACCCATTAACTTTTGTTTCATTGTTAAGATAACAAAAAAAAACAACTCTTGCATAAATATCATATGCATGCATATGATATGTTTACATACGAAATAAACATGAGGAGAATTGCTGTGTTAATAATTAAACATACCGTTGAAACAACGGCCTCTCCGGAAGCTATCTGGGAAATTTTGCAGGACGTAACCAATTGGAATACGTGGGATCATGGTATAGAATTTAGCACGCTAGATGGACCGTTCCAACACGGAACAACTGGAACCTTGAAACCAAAAGGAGGACCATTGCTGCACACTAAGCTTACGGCTGTCGAGACAAAGAAATTGTTCATTGATGAAGTGAAACTTACTTTGGCTTGTATTATTGTCTCTCATTTTTTGACCGAATCCAATGGCAAAACTCATGTAACTCATCAAATTGAAATGATGGGCCCATTAGCCTTTTTTTTCGCTTTTGTAATAAGACGAAATATGAAAAAAAATCTTCCGCAAGAAATGGCGGCATTGATTAAAAAAGCAGAAAATTTAAAATTGAAAAAGAGCATTCAATGAAAGAGATCGCTTGGAAAAAGGTTAGTCAATTTGAAGGACCTGAACAAAGTCCTGGTTTTTTGCTTTGGCAAGTGAGTACGAAATGGCGAAGAGAAATTGAAGCTGCTCTTGCAACCCTGAACCTTACTCATCCTCAGTTTGTTTTGTTAGCAAGTCTTGGTTGGTTAACGCGTCACAACACTGTAACTCAAGTAGAGCTTGCTCGTCACTGTAACACCGACGTTAATATGACATCAAAAGTTTTACGCTCTCTTGAACAAAAAGGATATATCGAGCGGCATCGACGTGAAGGTGATGAACGCTCTAAACTCCCCAAACTAACAGAAAAAGGTGCAAAGCTTGTTAAACATGCAATCCCTATTGTTGAAAAAGTAGACGAAGATTTTTTTGGCAAATTGGGTTTGGAGAAAATGAATGAATATACCGATATTTTGAAGAAATTAGCAAATGACTAAATTGCAGAAGGCCTTTTCAAATGAGTCATGATTTCATACCGAACTTGACATTCATCTAGCTTCAGACAATATTAGGTAGATAGGAAAACGTTTTATAAACGAGAATTTTTAGATGAAAATATTTATGTTAATATTATTGGGGTACTTATCAATGAGTCCAAATATATCTGGTCAAAATATAGAAAATGCCTATTTAAATGAAACAAATTTTCCAATTGTCAAAAATAATTATGTGATTATTTCAGGATGTTCTGGTGGAGGTAAGTCTACGCTATTATCTGAGCTTGCAAGTAGAGGATATTCTGTTATTCTAGAACCGGGCCGGCAAATAGTTAAAGAACAAACAGCAATTAATGGAGACGCCCTACCTTGGACCAATCTTAAAAAATTCCTGGATCTTGCGTTATCGCGTTATCTATTCCAGTTTAACTCTCAAAAAGATCAACAGCAACTTCTCTTTTTCGATCGTGGCATTATAGATTCAGTACAGTTAAATACTTCACAGCCTGAATATTTCAGAAATGCAGCAAAAAATTTCAGGTACAATCGTTTAGTATTTTTGGTACCACCTTGGCAAGAGATTTTCACGAGTGATAAAGAGCGAAAGCATAGTTTTGAGTCTGCAAAAAATGAATTTAATGAGCTTCTTATTAAATACAAAAATTTTGGTTATGAGACAATTCTTATTCCTAAAGTTTCCGTTAAGGAAAGAGCTGATTTTATCCTAGAAAAGCTTGGCACCTCAACAGGTAAATTAACTGTATCCAACTTTTATATTTCGAAAGGAAAGCGTCTATTGGAATGGAATAAAGAAAAATTGACAAGTCAATCTAAACTAAGTGTCAATGATATAGAAGAACTATTTGCCCCTGAATTTGTGGTTATGGCAAATGGCAGAAAATATGACACTAATTATCAAGGCTATTATGAATTTCAAACCATTCAATCGCCAGTGTGAGGTTTCCTTGACCGGAATCAAAACGCGCATAATCTACATAAACTTGCGCTTTTCCTTTTCTAGCCTCCTGATCGAGCGGATTAATTTTAAGCAATAAGTCATAGATCTTAAGGGCTTCTTCATAATTATTCGCCCAAATATATGTTTGAGCTAAACCAAGATTTGCTAAACGAGAGTCTGCCGGTGATAATGAGTTGCTATCGAGGATCTGTTTATAAAGACTGATTGCTTCTATGCCGTTGCCTGCCTTAGATACTTCATCGACATACTCTCTTAAAAGACTAGCTCTCTTACTAGGATCGAGCGCTATGGCGTTGAGGTACCAGTTGAGTGCGGATATGTGATTGAAGTTTTTTGCATCATTACGAGCAAAATTAATGTATAAATCAACAAGCTCGCCTCTCACATCGCAATCTTGAGGATTATCAGAAAGAATTTTCTCATATTCTTCAAGTGCTAAAGGGAATTGATGTGTGGTGACATAAGCGTGAGCTAAATCAAGACGAACAAGCCTCATATCCTTGGCTGACAAGTCTGTGTTTAGCAATTCTTTATATAAAACAATCGCTTCATCTACGTAATGGGAGTCATTGAACTGTCTTGCATACTCTCGTAACATTTCATTGCGTTTTTTGGGATCAGCTTCAATAGCTTTTTTATAATATTCTGACGACAGATCAGGCCGTTTGTGCTCCGCAGCATCTTTGGCCAGAATTAAATAAAAATCAATTGACTCGTTATGATTACCTAACTTGCTTGAGGCTTTGGCTATCTCAAACAACAAATTAAATTTCATTTTTTGAACTTCTTCATTTGTTGGAAGAAGGATGTCCAAGGCATTTAATTCTTTAAGGCTTTCCTGATATTGACTATTCTTTCTACAAATTTCTGCAATTTCTAACCAAACCCTAACAAACCTTTTAAGAGAAGGGTCTGATGCAATCAACTGCCTGTAGACATCAATGGCATTGCTTGCTTGATCGTTTGCTTCTAGTTTTTTTGCCAATGCAAATAACAGGGCTCTCTATTTTTCTGAGGGTTCGTTAAAAATTTGTTTTAATTCGATTTTGTAGTCTTCAGCATAACCGGAGTAAAAGTTGAATATACATGCAAATGTGATGACTATCTTATTTACAGATGCATATAGATTTCTCGCCATTGAGTATCGAAAGTAACACACGTGCACAACCTTGATCAAAGATTAAAAAAAATTTTATATCAATTCTCTTTGTGACTGTCAATATTTAAGATTAAACCGATAGGAGATTCTTCGCTGGAACGTCTTTCATGCTTATCTAACTAGCGTAAATAAAGTTCCATTTGTACTTTGTGTGCTGCCAATTGATACCATTTAGACACCCTATCTCAGCCATTTTTATATCTCCAAGCAGAGGAGTAAACGTTGACTTTCCACTCCCCGGCAGGCCGATAATAGCAATTCGCTTTAATTTTTTTTGTTCCATAAAAATCATAAGTCTTTAGAAAAATCTTTATACCAAAATCTTAAGATAAAATTCAGTCAAAATCAATCAACTCCGTTCATGATTCATTAAGAAGATGCAGAATATCAAGAAAGTATTGGAAGCCTGACAAAGTACTGACATAATGCCATCAGTTTGTGTGTTAAAATAGCCTTATTAAATAAATAACCGGAAGAGTAATTATACGATGAAGCTACATTGATAGGTTATTTTGGAGATTAAGAGGGTTTAAAAATTGCATAAACTATACGGTCTTTAAGGAACCCTTTTTGCATGATATAATTTTTCAATAATCCTTCTTTGACAAAACCAGTTTTTTCTAAAACGCGTTGAGAAGCTATATTAGCGGGGTCTACAAATGCTTCAATTCTTTGAATGTCTAGATCTTCAAAACCTTTTTGGATTGCTAGATTGATTGCTTTTGTAGCAAAACCATTGTTCCAATATTTTCTTGATATGACATAACCAAGTTCTGCTTTACAACTGTGTGCCCCTTTTCCTTTATCAAAAGTAATAGAACCAATAACTTTTTTTTCTAGGCACACTGCTTTAAACCAAGGATGATTCTCGACAACGTTTTTAAAAAAATCAACAGCTGCCTGCCTTGAGGCATAGCTGTTCCACATCATATATTTTGTAACTTCATCATCTGTGCCCCATTCCATAAAATCATCAATATCTGCAGAAGTGAATGTTTTTAAGTTAAGTGGTTGTTCGTATTGCTTATAGTTAGACATTAAAACTTGGATTTGTTGAATCAAGGTGTTTACGGGTAATTGAAGAAAGATTGCGACAACCAAGACTTGTAGCAGGGACAGGGTTATGAGATGGTACCTTCTTTCCAATCCACCGCACTTTGCAGTAGTCTGGCTGCAATTCTATTGCAAATCAGCACTTTTGTCCATGCTTATTTAATGTTGTTCCATGGAATTGCGTCTTAGGGATAAAAGGATAAGATTCATCTAATAGGATGCCTAACCCATTTATTGATCTTGTGGCTGATAATTTATCTTACTAACTTGTTGATTTTTACAATTGTTCCACTTTTTTAAAAAGAAAAAAGAGCCAATAACTGCTATAGCTAATAGAGTTAATTTTGTCTTATAACTGTTTTTTACGTCATTAAAATCCCACTTATCTTCCTCTTTTATTTCCCATGCACCAGGTGATAAAAAATTTAATACGTTTATTGCACAGACAAATACAAAAGCTGCTCCCATTAATTTAAAAAACCGATCAAAAGCTCTTTCAACCCCATTTATGCCCTGTCTTTTAATTTCTTTTAATATATCCATAACTATATCGACAACTACATCCATAGCTTCGACATGTACAATTGCTCTCGCTCTACAAGTTGGACAATTTTTTTCCTTGTTAATCCATGGAGCTACACAATTCTCATGAAAAACATGACCACATTTTAAAAGTAAGCATTCATTAACTTGATTTTTTTCAAACTCATCATAGCATATAACACAAAACGGGTTATCATAAATTTTAGTTGGTGAAATCACAACAAAACCTTGGTTTAATTTTTTATATAATCAATATAACAAAAAATTCTTTTTATCTCAACCTATATTAAATATTAAAAAAATATTTACACTTTTAATGCATAATAAACAGATGATATAAACAGATAAATTTTATTTTAAATTTTTAATCGTCTTTTTGTTAGGATTTCTTGTTTAGTTTTGGCTAGTGCAATTGCTTAAGACTGCAAATCTCTCTATAAATATTAAAAGAAGGTAAATGTATTAAATCTTCGAAAGAAAATAAAACGCTATAAACATAATTTGAGAGGTAATCTCCGTGAAGAGTGAAATGATTCAGAAATTACAAAGTCAATTTGATGCTTTAGCTCAAACGATCCCTGGTGAAACGATCGAATTTTGGTATGCAAGAAACCTTCAGGTTCCCCTTGGTTATAACCGTTGGGAAAACTTTACAGCCGCTATAAAACGGGCTATAGAATCTTGTAAAACAACAGGTTATTGTTCAACTGACCATTTTCGTGGCGTCACGAAAATGGTTAGTTTGGGCAGTGGCGCAGAACGCTCTATCGATGATTTCATGCTTACTCGTTATGCATGTTATTTAATTGCTCAGAATGGCGATCCTCGTAAAGAGCCTATTGCCTTCGCTTAAAGTTATTTTGCATTTCAGACCCGTAAATAGGAGTTGATAGAAGAGCGGATGCTGCTGCAAGGAAGATTAGAAGCCCGAGAAAAGTTGAGGGAATCTGAAAAAACACTCTCCCAAAATATTTATGAACGAGGTGTTGATGAAGCAGGCTTTGGTCATGTACGTTCAAAGGGAGATTCCGCTCTATTTGGCGGCCTTACCACTCAAGTTATGAAAAACAAGTATGGAATTACCCAAGCGAGGCCTTTGGCCGATTTTCTTCCGACATTAACTATTGCTGCTAAGAATTTAGCAACCGAAATAACTAATCACAATGTACTACAGGATGATTTACAAGGTGAGGGTATAATTAACGGTGAACATAGACAAAATAACCAAAGTGTTCGTAATATGCTATCCGATTGGAATTTGCAAACTTAAAATTTAATTTTTTTTTAGCTGCAAGAACAAAGAACAATAATTAAAGTTATGTTATAATAAAAATGTTGTGTTGAAGGCGACATCTCTACTTAATCTAATACACGACATTTCTATTTAATTCTGACATACG
>Ga0105045_10001666_pt1 | contig 18322 bp, 13 predicted proteins | sample MAT02_FD_78089 | JGI IMG/M metagenome (GOLD analysis project Ga0105045, IMG submission 78089) | Freshwater microbial communities from Lake Fryxell liftoff mats and glacier meltwater in Antarctica - MAT-02 (megahit assembly) | ecosystem: Environmental > Aquatic > Freshwater > Ice > Liftoff... | reverse complement strand
AGCAGGAATCAAGACTCACCATGCGTACCCAGGTGGACTGCTTGAGCATGTTGTTTCTTTGATGGGTTTGGCCGATCGCGTTTCGTCGCATTACTCCGTACTCAATCGCGATCTCATGTTGGCCGGGGCGATGCTGCATGACATTGGCAAGCTAGAGGAGTTGTTGTTTGAAGGAGAATTGAGCTATAGCGATGCAGGCCAGTTGTTGGGTCATCTTGTACAAGGTGTCCAGATGTTGGATGCAAAGGTCCGAAAATTGCTCGAAGGTGGCTTTGCCGTCGACCAAGCGATTGTGCTGCGATTGCAGCATATTATCGTCAGCCATCACGGTTACTTGGAGCACGGTAGCCCGAAGGTACCCATGACGGTCGAAGCCTTGGCGTTTCACTATCTTGACGAAATGGACGCAAAACTGAATGCAGCCTTGTCGCTGGTCGAAAGCGATCGGACGCGCGACGCGTGGACGACATACAACCCAACCCTTGGGCGGAAAATCCTCAAACCTTAGGTTTGGACGTCTGTTAGTCCGTAGGGCAGCTTCCATGGCTCGCAGCCTGTCACATCAGAAGCGATAGACTGAAAGCCTATCCCGAACGGGCAGAGCCAGGGAACGAGCAATCTTTTTGTTTCAGCTTGCAAGCACTCAAATCCTCCAAGGTTGGTGCCGTGGGCTGGGCTAGAAGGACTAAGGTTCGTAGCACAAAAGCTACCAGCAGAGACAGTGCGCATGATGGGACTGAGCGATTCGAATCGAAATTAAGCAGCGTTTTATCGTCTTCCAGCGGATGCAGTGGCTTGGAGCGAGAATCTAGGCTCTTCTATTTTCGGTAATTGCAGCGCGCCTTCGCGATCGGCGCAGAAGACGGGAAAGCGATCTCCATGTCGCTCACGGTGAGTGGCTAAAGCGACATCGGGAGAATTGTTTTCCGCTGACAAGTGGCCCAAGCAAGCCCACTGCAGTTGGCTTGCCTCACACGCGTCTAGCAGCTCCGCAGCATCCGTATTCGAAATGTGCCCACGCTTTCCAGAGATACGATCTTTCAAGCGCTGCGGGTAAGGCCCGTGGTGGAGCATTGCCTCATCATAATTGCTTTCGATCAGTACCGCGTCCAGACTGCAGATGACTTTTTGAAGCCCGCTGAACACGTGCCCCAAGTCGGTGAGCAAACCAAATCGCTCTCCTGACTCAACGACTTCGATAACGAAGCATACGCCGTCGATGGCATCGTGTGGCGTTCGAAAGGTCTCGATGCGCAGCGAACCAATTCGAAACGGCTTGCCGGACTCGAAATAGTTCGGACTGCCAATCCAACCCGTCGATGGCTTGGCGCGAGTCGCGTTCCAAGTTCGCAAGTTCGCGTAAACCGGCAAGCCGAATTTACGATGAAACACTCCGACGCCGCTGATATGATCGCTGTGTTCGTGCGAGAGGACCAATGCATTGCAATCGCGAATGTCGTAACCATACTCCGCCAAACGCGACTCGGCTTTGCATCCGCTGATTCCTGCGTCAAAGAGCAAACGCGTCTCGCCACTTCGCACGAACACGCAATTGCCGGCACTTCCTGATTGCAATGTGATCACTTCCATGGAAAGAAGTGTAACGAATCCACCTACCTAGCGGAAGTAATGCTCACTTTGTAAGTGGCAACGCGCTAGTGCTAAAAACCGGAAGTTTCTTCCGCACCATTCGTGGCTGCGATGCAAAGCCCGGCATCTGTCCGGCTTTGTCGATTGAGTAAAACGTTTCAAATTCCCCAAGTTCTCGTTTCTGCGGAACAGTGGGATAGAACTTAGCAATCAATTCAGCGCTAGTGGCCCCCACAGAAGAATCTTCGTTCGCAACGTTAAAGACTTGGTAGCCAAGTCCATTTGCGGCGAGCGCACCGTCGATGAAATGACTACGGTCTCGCGTGTCGATCTAAGCGAAAATGTTGCGGCGACGGCAGGCTGGGTCGGATCGTCACTGCGGAGCAAGTTCGGCGTACTCATGCGGCTCGATCACATAGAACCGCCGGTGAAAAGTATTCGCATTCGGTATCGCCCTTTGGGGCTATTGTGCGTTCGAAGCCCCAGTTGCTCAAAACTGTCAACTGAGTGGATACTAGGGGTTGGGGTTGAGGGGTTTTGCACTGCGATTTGATTGGGTTTTGATCTTAAATTCAATGCCCCCGCCTCGTTTTGGAAGAAAGAACAAATCACTGAACCGGAGGCGTGCAAGTCAGAGCTCCACCCCTCACCCCTCACCCTCCTCTCCCCCCGACCCCTTCTCCACAAAACGGGAGAAACGGGAGAAACGGGAGAAACGGGAGAAACGGGAGAAATCGCAATGGTTTCCTTCATTGCAATGGGGTTTCGATTCGCCTGTGGTATAGAAATTTGGGTAAAGATGAGGCATAAAGCCAGTCGGTTTTTCAACCGAGATCCCGGCAATCTGAGTCAGATAAAACCGGACGAACTTCCAATATTTGGCACTAGCTTTACTTCGGTACGAGCAAATGAACTTTCAGCACCAAGCTGGAACCTGTTGCCCCGATGGCGGTTGCACCAGAATCCGAGACTTCCATCGGGAGCAATCTTCCAAAGACCATGCAGGTGGCAGGAAGTGTTGCGGAGCCTGCTCGCCAGGCCCCTGGTAACACCTCGACTGGGATTTCGATTGTGTCGGATGCCCATTTCTCTTGTAGAATCCACTTCTCGTTGGCGGATGGCACATTGGCTTTTCCTACTTCAATAACTGTTGCAACAAAATCGCCAGAAATTGATGCAGAAAATTCGTCCCGAGCTCGATTCGCAATTTTTATCATTACTCTCGGAATCACAGGGTCAAATAGGGTTTTTCGTGAAATCGCTTCAAGTTGTTTGCTCCACGTCCGTGCGGCTGGACCTGTTAACTCAGAAGACTGTTGTGATAGCTCCTTAAGCTTTTCTTGACAGGCTAAAAATATTCCCTTCTTAACTTTAGGGTCGTTCGGAGCGTTCTCCATTTCTTTAAGCAGCGACTTTAGAGCTTCTACTGTGGCGGGAATCTTCGCGATGGACGTTTCGGTTACGGACTTCGTTTTCGGCTGAGTAGCATCCGTTGGATTCTCCGGCTCAACCTTTAGTTTTTCCATTGCAATAATTGGTGCACTTGCGTTCGAACTCTCTTTGGTCGGCTCGTTTGTCTCGTCTCGATTGAGCGTCGGCAATGTGTTGCGCTGAGGTGGGGCGGAGCGCAGAGGGCGGCCACTGGCGATGCGCCCGTTGGCATTGGTTGGTGGTGAACTTTCGAAGGGCATGTTCCTGAATTTTTCTGGAACAATCCACGGCACATACTTAGCAACCGTTGGCCCCGTCGTGCCGATATCCCTGCCGAAACCGTACCAAAGGATCAGTGTCGCGATTGGAAATGCAGCCAATCCACCCAAGACGGGTGGAAGAATTTTGCGTATGGCGGAGACTTCTTTAGGACGTCGTCGAGGAATCGCTGCCCCGAGAACGCTCCAGTCGACAGCCGCTGACGATTCTAATGGCACCGCTAGTTCGATCGCGGGCGATGATTCGCTGACGTGTGCTTGTGCAGTCGGTTCGAAGCTTTCCGATGAGTCTTCGATGGAGAATAGGATGAGAGGCTCACTATTGTCGGTTAGGCCGCCGTTCCAGAAAAACTCTTTCTCGCAGGTTTCGCATTTGAGAAACTGTGGACTTGGTTTCCCATCGAGGCTTTCCGGAGTGGGAACTTGGCTGTTACAACCATTGCAGTGGACGAACTGGCGCATTGACGAGTGCCGAATTAGTGAATTAGACAAGTTTATCCTGCGGCCATGACGAATCCGCAGCTTAAGAATAGCAGCGAATAAATGGATTTGCATGCGGAAAGCCGGCAAAAGTGAGGCCGATTTGTTAGTTGCCCGGAAAACGCTTCGATTTTACAGTTTTTTCGAGCGGACTTGCAATGTTGAATAACAGCGAAAGAGACTTGGCTTGAGGGGGAATTTGGAACATACTCTGTGAACGTGGGCAACCAATTAGCGGTAAATATAGGTTGTTTGCCGCCTTTCCAACTAAATCGAACATCAATACGATCCCTCCTATGCTTCTTCGCAACGCGCGGCTCGGCTTTTTAGCCATCCTAGCCCTGGTTTTTCTTCGATTTGTGGTCGGATTCCATTTTTACATGGAGGGAACCGCCAAAGTTCGAGAGGGAGGGTTTTCGTCGACGGGCTTCTTAAGTTCTGCAAAAGGGCCTTTGGCGAAAACTTTCCAGTCGATGCTCCCAGACTTCGATGGCGAAATTCGGCTTGATACTGGCAAGGGCAAGCCTGAGGTCAATGAAAAGGCCGAGATTTCAGACAAAGATGATTACAAAGGGGGGGCTCTTAGGCTAGCCTACAACGGCTTCGTTGCGGAAGCTTCCAAGGTCTTTCAATTTACGGAAGAGCAGGAAGCCGAAGCGAAGAAGATCGTTGAGGAATGTCGAAAACTGCTAGTCGAGAACTACAAGTCCTACGCTGCTGATATTGAAGAGTACAAAAGCGGATTGCCCCGCATCGCTTCTTTAGAAAACGATGTGATGCGAACAAATGTCGCTTCCATGCGTAAACAGAGAGATGAAACCGAAGCGAAATGGCGAGCGCTTGCAAAACCGGCCCTGGCGGATATCGACAGGATTACTTTAGGATTCGAAAAACGAATCAATGACATTGCGACCGATGAACAGTCGACCATCGAAAAGAAGAAAGTCTATGTTAGTTTTAAGTTGCCTGGCAGTTCTTCGATCGATGTCAAGCTGATCGACAAGATTATCCCAATTTTCGACATGAGCGTTGGCATCCTGTTGATGCTTGGGTTGTTGACTCCGGTTGCGGCGTTGGCAGCTGGTCTTTTCTTGGCGTCGGTTGTGTTGACTCAGTTTCCTGGCAGTCACGGTTCTGTTCCTACTTACTATCAAGCGATCGAAATGATGGCCTGTTTTTTCCTGGCTTTTTCCGATTCAGGACGATACGCAGGTCTAGACTTTTTGCCATGGAGTTTTTGGAACCGCAATCGAGATCGCAATCGAACCGAAAACTGACGCCGCATTTTTTTTGACTCCGATAATCAAGTACAAATTCCGACCACACAAACCTTAACTATCACACACGATAGGAGTTGCCAAATGACACCCATTAGTCCAGAAGATCGCACGACAGGTAAAAACAATTTTGACGAGGCTGTTGGCTTCACACGCCGCGAATTCATGCAGGGTGTCGTCGCTGCCGGCGCTGTTTCCGGCGGCGGGCTCGGCGCTATGTATTTTGGTTACGGGAAGATAAACAACCCCGTTCGCGTCGGCATCATCGGGACCGGGGACGAAGGGAATGTGCTCATCGGTGGTTGCACGCCTGACTACGTGCAAGTGGTCGCGATTGCAGACATTCGTCCCTTCAACATCCACCGAGCTTTCCACGGCGACTGGTCTTCGCCAGCAGCCAACTACGCTCGACCAGGTTTGATTAAGCAATATAAGTACAAGGACGAGGCCGAAGCTCGGAACAACGTCAAGGTCTACGACGCTAGTAATGGCGGCATCCAGTCATTGCTTGAAGATGATTCGATTGAGGCGGTGATTATCGCGTTGCCATTGCACTTGCACGCTCCGATCGCTGTGCAGGCGATGAAGAAGAAAAAGCACGTCTTGACTGAGAAACTGATGGCGCACAATGTCGCTCAGTGCAAGGTCATGGCGAGGGTATCGGGGCTCTTGAGTGACGTTGACGGCCATCCGCTTCATTGCGCTACGGGGCACCAACGTCACTATAGTGTTTTGTATGACAATGCCGTTCATATGCTGAAATGGGGCATGATTGGTCAGTTGCACCACATCCGGGCACAATGGCACCGGGGGAATCTACCCGGCAAGGATTCTTGGCAGCCACCCATTCCGGGAACGGATGGCAAACCAGGCCAAATCGAAAAGGATTTGTTAAAGTTTGAAAAAGAACTGGCCGCAGCAACAAGTCCAGCTGAAAAAGACTTGCTCGCAAAGAAAGTTGCTCAGTGGGCCGCATGGACCAAAGATGTCGTCGATGCGGAGCGTTTCGGTTACATGGAAAAACAAATGGGCTCTTACACACGGACCGCCATCGAGGAATTGATTCGCTGGCGTACGTTTGATAGAACCGGTGGTGGACTGATGGCGGAACTTGGCAGTCACCAACTCGATGCTGCCACCATTTTTTGTAGTGCTCTGAGGTCCGATGGCAAGAAAGCTCATCCGCTGACGGTTCATGCGGTTGGCGGTCGCCACATTTTCCCGAATGACCGCGATTCGGACGATCACGTATACTGCTCGTTCGAGTTCCCTGGCCCCGACTACAACGAGAACTTCGACCCTGGCTACAAGATTCCCAACGTCAAAAAGATTGCGTCCTATGACGAAGATCCGAATAAGAAGATTGTCGTCAATTATTCTTCGATCAATGGAAATGGTTTCGGCGTCTACGGAGAAGTCGTCATGGGTACCAAGGGTACGATGATCATCGACCAGGAAAAAGAAGTGCTTCTCTATGCGGGCTCGGACACATCCGCGTCAGCTGGGGTGAAGTCGAACAAGGGTGGCTATGCACTGGATACCCAGTCCAGTGGTGGCTCAGCGGCTCCGATTGCCAAGGCTGCTTCCAACGGACCTGTCAGTCGTGGCTATACCGAAGAGATCGAACACTTTGCTTATTGCATCCGAAACCCGGATCGAGCCAACCAGCCAAAGTGCCACCCTGAAGTTGCGATGGCGGATGCGGTTATCGCTTTAACGACCAACGTCGCGATGAAACGAGGGGCACGAGGAGAAGCAGGTTGGGTCAAATTCGATGAAGCTTGGTTCAATACAAAGTCGGATGAGACGCCAGATGGTAGCAGTGTTGCAGACGAAATGGCTCGACTCGATAAGTATGAGATCCACGGTAGTAAGCCTGCCACTGCGTAAGTGTAGTTCGGCACTCCGTGCCGAGAATTATGATTTAGGCTTTTGCTACTCCATGATCACGGCTCGGAGAGCCGTGCTACACTCGACGGCTCGGAGAGACGTTTTACATCGATCGAAACATGGTGACAGGTATTAATTCCATTCAAGCTGATGCGAACGAAAACGCTATTCCCTTCGCAAGGGCCAAGCCGCGTGGAATACCTGGGCGGGTGTTCGTGATCCCGTTCGTCCTGGTCACTGTTGCTTTGGGTATCTTGATGTTTTCCGTTGCCATACGGTTTCAAACCATCATGACTCGATTGGAAGAATCGCGATCGCTTTGGCCCGAAGCTTCTAAGGAATTGGAGCCGCGTTATGCAAGAATCAACGAAAACCAGATCTCTTCAAAGGCATCCCAGGTATCCGTAGAGGAATGGGAATCGGGTCGAAAGGCATTTTTGGTTTCCAGTCTGTTCGACCGGCAATCGAATGCTTCCATCGCTTTGGAGCATCAGATCGCAAAATCCCTGTCCGCTTCCGACAGGAATTTGTCGGACTTTGAATCGCCAAACATTTCGAAACTGATCGAGGCAGAGCGTCGGCGGAGAGTCAGTCAGGATGATATGATTGGCTGGTTGACAGTCCAATCGTTACGGTTAAAACTGCCTTTGATCTACGACCCGCTTGCCGGCACCCCTTAATCTAGACAACCCTGTAGCCACCGATAGACAACGCGATGGATTGGAATAGCTTTGTAGGGCACGGACGTCAGCGAACTTGGTTTCGCAACGCGATACAAAACAACAGGCTGGCCTCCACGTTCTTGATGGTGGGTCCCGATGGAATTGGGAAACGAACGTTTGCCCGTTTGATTGCCAAGACGATGTTGTGCACAGGTAGTGAGCCAAGTGCTTTTGCACCTTGCAGTCACTGTGAAGCTTGCGCTCAAATCGATGCGAGCACGCACCCCGATTTGATTGAAGTCGCTAGGCGTCCAGACAAGACCGGTTTGATCATGGAGCAACTGGTTGGCGAGGGGGACAGGCGAATGCGTGAGGGACTTTGCTACGAGCTTCGCATGAAGCCTTACTCGGGTCGCCGAAAAATAGCGATTGTCGACGATGCCGATACGATCGCTGAGGAAGGTGCCAACAGCCTGCTGAAGACGCTGGAGGAGCCGCCGCCAGGGTCCCTCATCTTCTTGATCAGCACCAGCGTGCAGCGCCAACTGCCAACGATTCGTTCAAGGTGTCAAATGGCTCGTTTTCAACCGCTTTCAGCGGACAACCTCGCGGAGCTGATTATACGTCATGGGTTAGCCGACAGTTTGGAAAGCGCGAACAGTTTGGCTGAACAATCCGGCGGTTCCATGTCCACGGTTGCGAATTGGACCAATGAGGAATTGAGGTTGTTTCGAGGCGAGCTTTTTTATCAACTCATTCAGCGTCCTCTCGATTTCACGAAACTGGCTAAAGCTGTGCAAGGGAATATGGAATCGGTTGGGACGGATTCACAGCCTAGGCGAGAACGGCTCAAAGTGATTTTGGACTTTGCGTTGCAATTCTATCGAGCAGGAATGGATGCCAAGCTTAAGGCCCAGGCGTCCACACCGGATAGCCTGACCCATTTATCGCAATACGGACATCTGGTGTCATTGCACTCGGATGCATTTGTGTCTGCGATCCAGCGATGCATGGAAGCGCGAGAGCACTTGGACCGGATGGTCAGCCCTGCATCGCTGATCGAAGCCTGGGCCGCAGACTTGGCGGTTATTTCTCGCGCGTAATGGTAACAACTAGCCGATGGTCGTTGGCCCCAGTTTTTCTTACAGGCAACCGCTACTAACTTGGTGCGGCTAATAAAATCAGCAAGCCCTTTGTCCAGGCAAACGAAGGGTTTGGAGTAAGTACGAGCGACAAAACATGAACATTCTACAAACCGAAGCTGAATCCGCGTGGTCCATTCATTGGCAACCCCGTATCGAGTCGTGGGTGACCGAACAGATGCACTCTGCGGACTCTGGGCATGGGATCGATCATGTTCGCCGGGTCGTCGAGAATTCAAAACGCATCGGACGAGCCGAGCAAGCCAACGTCTTTGTATACTTGCCAGCGGCTTGGTTGCACGATTGCGTTATTGTTGCGAAGAACTCGCCGCAACGACGGATGGCGTCTGCATTGGCTGCCCAAAGTGCTGAACGATTTCTTGCAGAGATTGGTTACCCCGAGGAGTGGATTGCTCCGATTTCTCAATGCATCCTGGCCCATAGTTTTTCCGCAAACGTCGCTTGCCAGACGATCGAGGCCAAAGTCGTTCAAGATTCGGATCGGCTTGAGGCTGTGGGGGCGATTGGGTTGGCTCGATGCCTCATGACGGGTGGGGCGATGGGGCAACGGCTTTACCATCCCGATGAGCCTTTTCCTGTGGATCGTCCGCCGGCGGACACCGAGCAATCGGTTGACCACTTTTTCGCAAAATTGCTTGGCTTGCAGAAAACGATGAAAACGCAGTCAGGGCGTGAAGAAGCGATGAGGAGAAGCGATTTCTTACTGGCTTTCTTGAGGCAACTCGCAGATGAAATCGGTGCGTCAAATGAGTTGCTCGAGGCCGCATTGCTTAGGATTTCGTGAGGGAACGGCGACTATTCGGGCATGAATCGCTTACCAAGCTTCGCAGGTTTGGGTTCGTCGGATAGACTGTGGGATGTAACGCACGCGGCTTTGGTGTTCAGGCTTTAGCCGGCTTTAGCCGTATGTGTTTAGGCTTTGACCTTTGTTCTTGCAAACCCCGACGGCTAAAGCCTGTACTCCAGCCTAAATCCCTAATCCTTAATTATTTATGTCCGACGCAGAAATCCATCAGCAGCTCCAAACCGCGCTCGAATCCTTCAAGGAACCAGAAAGTGGGCGGGCCATTTCCAAGACGGGCCAAGTCAGTGATTGGACGGTAGCCGATGGAGTGGTCAGCTGCCGATTGAGCCTAACCTCAATGATGCAGCCAATCGCGCAAGAAACCGCAGATGCGTTGAGAGATTATCTGCTGGCGAACGTTCCAGGGCTCAAGCAGGTGCAAGTCAATCTGGATATTACTTATCGAGCCTCTCCCACTATCGGTCAGATCGGGCTTAAAGCAAAGAGCGTGATCGCTGTTGCAGCGGGCAAAGGTGGCGTTGGCAAAAGCACCTTAGCTGCTTCGATTGCGATTGTCTTAGGACGAATGGGAGCAAAAGTCGGTTTGATGGACGCGGACGTTTACGGGCCGAGCGTGCCGCATTTGTTAGGTTTGGACGGCAGACCTGAGATTGTCGATGGCAAAATTCAGCCGATTCGATCGGGCGACATGCCCGTCATGTCAATGGGTTTTCTCGTTGGCAAAGACCAAGCGGTGGTATGGCGTGGACCGATGCTTCACGGATCGATCACTCAGTTCCTGCGAGATACGGCTTGGGGCGAGCTAGACTATTTGATCATCGATATGCCGCCAGGTACCGGGGACGTGGCTTTGACGTTATCGCAATTGCTTCCGCTCTCCGGTGTTGTCATCGTTTGTACTCCGCAAGAAGTAGCACTGTTGGACGCAGGCAAAGCCATTTCGATGTTTGAAAAGACCAAGGTACCTGTGTTGGGCGTTGTAGAGAACATGAGCGGGTTTACCGATCCCGAGTCTGGCAAAGTCTTTGATATCTTCGGAAAAGGTGGAGCGAGAAACAAAGCCGAAGAGCTAGGTGTACCTTTTCTAGGAGAAGTGCCGATTCAAATCGCATTGCGAAGCGAGTCGGATCGAGGGCGGCTAGCAGAAGTCCTTTTAGATCCTGTCATTGCGGCTCCATTTGAGAAAGTATGTCGGGGACTCGTTCGATCGTTGGCAGCTCAAATCGCAAACCGTCCAACCGTTTCGGCACAATTGCCAGTCCTGTAGCGAGCTTGGGATAGGCTAGAAGCCGTAGGATGGGACCATTTTTCCGACCATTGATTTGTTCTGGATAATGATCCCAAACTACGACCGTTCATGCGCCCAACCAAACAAGGCAATTGCCCAAAATTCAGTCGCTTCTTTAACGGAACGCGATAAGAATTCGGAACATCTCAATCGGTATCGGCGAAAGCCTTGGCGGCTTCCGCTACCTGCTTCGGTGTAGGCTTATTCACGAGTTGTGGTGCAGGAGCCTATCCTACGTAAGTGGCTTGGCGGGCTGTGACAAAGGCTGGCTCGACGGTATGATTTGTCGGTTTTGATAGGTTTTCTTCCTTTAATTCGCAGAAGTAAAGCGTTATGAAAGCAATTGCCGTTCGGCCTGGTACTCCAAATAGTGTTCACGAACGAGACATCCCGATGCCATCGATCGACAAGATCCCGGATGGCAAAGGAATATTGGTTAAGGTCCTTAAAGTCGGTGTCGACGCTACCGATCGCGAAATCAACGATGCGCTGTATGGAAACTCGCCACCAGGAGATGACTACTTGGTTTTGGGACATGAATCCTTCGGTATCGTAAAAGCCGTGGGCGCGAACGTTCGAAATATCAAAGTGGGCGATTACGTCACAGCTACCGTTCGCCGACCAGGCGGCTCGATCTACGACAAGATCGGGACTTACGACATGACCAGCGAAGAGACCTATTACGAACGTGGGATCAATCTTCTTCACGGTTACTTAACGGAGTACTTCGTAGACCATGAGGACTACATTGTCCGAGTACCAAAGGGACTGAAGAAGTTGCATGTGCTAATGGAACCGATGAGCTGTGCGGCCAAAGCGATCCATCAAGCGTTCGAAGCCCAGCGTCGAATGAAGGTCTGGAGCCCGAAGCGAGCATTTGTTCTCGGAGCGGGACAAATCGGCTTGTTGTCCACGTTGGTCTTGAGACTCAAGGGCATCGAGGTGTTTACACTTGCTCGTGCAGCAGGTCCGCACCTTAAGAGTTCTATCGTAGAAGGAATGGAAGCGACTTATATTGCAACCTCGCAAACATCGTTAGAGGATCTGGCCAAAAAGGTTGGCAAAGCGGATTTGATTATCGACGCGACGGGCTCTTCTGCGATCGCTTTCAACGCAATGCAAGCCTTAGGCCACAATGGCGTCTTGGTTTGGACGAGTATCACTGGCGGCAAACAGACAACAACCGTACCGTCCGACAAAATCAATATAGAGTGGGTTTTAGGAAACAAACTGCTGGTAGGCAGCGTGAATGCAAACCGGGAGCATTTTGAGTCGGGGATCAAGGACCTCGCACTTGGCGACGTGATGTTCCCGAACGTACTGGAAAAGATCTTAACCAATCCAGTCAACGGCCTAGCCGAATTCAAGGAAATGATGCGGCTACTGGTCGAGGACAACACTGCGTTGAAAGTCTACGTAAACGTAGCGGATGAATAGTTGATTTGAAGCTTGAAGCTTAAGGCTTAAGACTAAAGGCTAAAGGTCGAAGGTCGAAGGTCGAAGGACTGCGATTTCTCCCCTTGCCACGTTTCGGGGAGAGGGGTCGGAAGTAAGGGGGCTGAGCTCTAACTTGCAAGCAACCGGTTCAGCGATTTATTTAGGATTCTGAAACAAAGCGGGCATTGAATTCACGAATACAAACCAATTAAAACACGGTGCAATACCCCTCACCCCTCTCCCCTAAAAGGGGCGAGGGGAGCAACCGCAAATGTGGGACCAACTCCTAACTCCGCAAAGCAAATCCCCATGCCTTCACTACAAGATTATGAAAAGCTCGGTAGTTTTTACCTAGGTAAGAAGTACGATCTAGCTGGTCGAAAGCTACTGGACGATTTGGTGAATTATGATTCGAAGGATCTAGTCACGCACGCACTGTGCGTGGGGATGACCGGTAGCGGTAAGACGGGCTTATGTTTAAGTCTATTGGAGGAAGCGGCAATCGACGGCGTCCCCGCCATATGCATCGATCCGAAAGGGGACTTGGGAAATCTGCTGTTGGCCTTCCCCAATCTTGCTCCCTCCGATTTTCAAGAGTGGATTGAACCTGCCGAAGCGACCCGACAGGGAAAACCGATCGAGGAGCTTGCTACAGAGACCGCAAATCGATGGCGAAAAGGGCTCAGCGATTGGCAGCAAGAACCCGACCGCATTCAACGCTATCGAGATTCGGTTGACATCACGATATTCACACCGGGGAGCAATATCGGCGTCCCGATGACGGTGCTGAAGAGTTTTGATGCGCCGGCGGCTTCGGTTCGCGAAGACGCAGAGACCATGCGAGAGAAAGTTGCGTCCGCTTCCTCGGGGCTATTAACTTTGCTGGGCATCGACGCGGATCCGTTGACGAGTCGAGAACACATTTTGCTCTCGAATATCTTCGATCATGCGTGGAAGAGCGGCAACAACCTTAGCTTGGAAGATTTGATTCGAAAAATTCAATCGCCCCCGATCAAGAAGATTGGTGTGATCGATCTGGACTCGTTTTATTCGCCAGCAGATCGGGCCAAGCTCTCGATGAGTTTGAACAATCTGCTCGCTTCTCCCTCGTTTGCGGGCTGGTTAGAAGGCCAGCCGCTGGACATTAAGGGCCTGCTTTACAATGCCGACGGAAAGCCGCGGTTGTCGATCATTTCCATCGCTCACTTGAATGATTCCGAGCGAATGTTCTTTGTGACAATATTTCTTGGCGAGCTATTGGCCTGGATGCGGGCACAGCCAGGTACAGGATCATTGCGAGCCTTGTTTTACATGGATGAGGTTTATGGGTATTTCCCGCCATCCGCCAAGCCACCGTCCAAGCCACCGATGTTGACATTGCTCAAACAGGCTCGAGCGTTTGGGCTGGGGATTGTTCTTGCAACACAAAATCCAGTCGACTTGGATTACAAAGGTCTTTCGAACATGGGGACATGGTTTTTGGGGCGACTGCAAACGCAGCGGGACAAGGATCGGGTGCTTGATGGGCTCGAGGGGGCATCGATGCAACAGGGGAGTGCGTTTGATCGGTCTGCGATGGAGCGTTCGCTTTCTGCCCTCGGCAATCGCGTGTTTCTGATGAACAACGTGCACGACGACGGCCCGACGATCTTCCAGTCGCGATGGGCACTTTCGTTCCTGCGAGGGCCTCTTTCCCGCGATCAGATCTCGAAACTGATGTTCGATAAAAAGAAGCGGGCGAAGCAGGACGCACCATCTCGAGCGATTAGCTCTAGTAGTTCGGGTAGTGCTTCCGGTGCAAGACCTATCGTCCCAGCGGATGTTACGGAAAAGTTTTTGGTACCCACGAAAATTACAGGCGCGAAAAACAAGACAATGTATCGACCAGCAATTCTTTGCCAGTCCAGTATCCACTTCGTAAAATCGACGGCTTCAGTCGACTATTGGCAAGACGTCCAGTACATGGTCGATATTGAGGAAGAAATTCCAGATCCGCTTTGGGACAACGCCAACAAAATCGAGCCGGATGTTTTGCAACTCAGCAATCAAGCGGAAGATGGTTTTGTATTCGCGGAATTGCCTGCTGAGATGTCGTCGGCCAAAAATTACGTCACATGGCAAAAGTCGATCAAGGAATACTTTTTCCGACATGTTCGGTGTACTGTCTATACATGCAAAGCACTCAAACAGACAACAGCACCAGGGATGAGTGAAACGGACGCGAGAATCGAACTGTCGCATGCAGCAAAAGAAGCACGCGACGAAGCGGTCGATAAGCTGAAGACGAAGTACGGCGAAAAACTGCGCACGTTGCAAGCTCGTATATTAGCAGCACAGCAACGTCTTGAGAAAGAAAAGCAAGAAGCCAAAGCCAAACAGTATGAAGGCATCTTCAATATCGGAACAACCATTTTAGGTGCTTTGCTTGGCAACAAGATTGCCAGCCAGAGCAACGTTTCCAAAGCAGCTAGCGCCGTCAAAGGACTTGGTAAAGTGACTGCCCAACAAGGGGACGTGATGCGGGCGCAAGAAACCTTTGAGGAATTGTCGAACGCAAAGGACGAGTTAGAACGGCAATGCCAAGAGGAAATCGAAACCGTAACCAGCCAATTTTCAGCCGAGAACTTGGCATTGGAAGCAGTTGATATTCCACTTCGAAAAGCCGACACCAAAATCAAACTCATCGCATTGGTGTGGGTTCCTTGGCAGGTGAATCCTCAAGGAATCGCTACTACACTTATCGGTTAGCATTGAACTGTTTAAAATCGTTGTGGACTGGCTGATTAGCGTCATGATGCCGATGATTGGCAAGCGTTAAGTGCCCGTCGAATTGAGCGGTATGGCTCGATCGATCTGTCGCCGAAAGCCTTGGCGGCTTCCGCTACGCCAGCCCCTTGCTAGCCTATGGTTTTGGTACGAACTTTTTGTTTGCCCAAACGGTAAGCTTTTCCCGAAATATCTTTGAATTGTGACGAATGTCCGTCGGAAGTTTCGTCGGATAGACCACAACTCGTTCGACCGCCTGACCGCGTGGGTTTGCTTTCAGTTGGCTCATGACTACTTCGGTTAATTGATCATTGCCAAGTATGCGACCATGCGTCCCCTTGGGCCACGGCTCAATGATCACCATTGGCGTTTGCGAGCCAGGGTCACCGGTTCCGATCAACGCCGAGCGATAGATCTCAGGATTTGCGTTAACGATCGCTTCGATGGTTTCCGTGAAAAGAACTCTCGGTCCAGTGATCACGCGATGTGTCTTGCGACCGCAAAACCAAAATCGATTTTTCGGGTCAAGGTATCCTACATCGCCCATGCGATGCCAGATTACTTCGCCGTCCTTGACTTTGTGGATCGCATTCTGGTCTTGGCGTGTCAGGTACGTTTTCGAAACAACCGGACCACTAACCATCAGCTCGCCAATCTCTCCAATTGGCAGTTCACGGATCTTTGAGATTTCGTCAATAGGCCCATCGTCAATGGCGATGACGCGCCAGCGAATACCGGAGAAAGGATTACCAACACAAGTGCCCGCGCCCTGGCGAGTTTGCTCCGCCGTTTCTTGCAAAACTGTTCTCGATTCGATCGATGCGATCGGTAACGCTTCAGTCGCGCCATAAGGTGTGAACATGCAGCCGTCTGCGTGCATGGCCGCTCGCACTTGTTCCAAAATCCGCGGAGGAACCGGTGCGCCAGCCGAAAGCACACAGCGAAGCGACTCAACTCGACGCCCCGACGCAGCGCAGAACCCTCCCACTTTCGTCCATAACGCCGGAGAGCCAAACGATTGATTGATCTGCCATTGATCGATCGCATCCAACAATCGAACAGGATCAACGTCTGCAGGTCGAATGGGATTCATGTCCGGCAAAATCGTGGTGGTTCCCATGACCGCATTGAAAAGCCCGAACAACGGAAAACAACTTAAGTCTTTGCCGCCTGGCTTGATTTCATAGTTACTAGCTACTTGGTCAATTTGGGCATTGAATGTGCCATGTGTATAAAGCACGCCCTTAGGTGGACCGGTGCTCCCCGTAGTGAAGATGATGGCTGCGGGATCGTCCAGTTGCGTCGGTGGTAATCTAAAATCGTGCGGCGAGTGCTTTTCCAATGCGTCCAAGGTGATGCCAGGCAGACCAGGCAGCCATCGCCCTGCCGTTACATTGAGCTTTGCTTTCGGAAATCGCGATCTGAAGAAACGCAAAACAGCGTGAGCCATTGGAATGGCGATAAAGCCATCGGGCTGCGTGGCCGCTAGGCAATCGATGAGATTCTTGCGGCCCATTCCTGGATCGATCAAGACAAGGGTTGCACCCGACTTGAGCACGGCAAAGACCAAAGCGATAAAATCTTCTCCGAATCGGACCAGCAATCCAATACGCTTGCCTGGACCGATTCCCATGCTTTGCAGTCCGGCTGCAATCGACGACGAGCGACGCTCCAAATCCGACATCGAAATCGTATCGTAAGTCCGATGGTCTCGCTCGCGATACGACCCGCGTGGTGACGCGATCGCAATCGCGCTGGGGGCAATTGCAGCTTGTACGCTAAGCCGTGCCCCGACGTTGGCATGGGATGTGTCCATGCGACTTGTTTCGAGAAAGGATGAACCCGAGGCTCCCGAGTTCGTTGAATGGAACGACAAAATAGTTACTTGATCGTAATGGGAATACTTAACTGCATCCCCGGCTCGTTTTGCAACTTGTACGCATTGAGCTCGATTGCTGCCTCGCTGAATTTAGGAGGCCCGAAGCCGCGTTTGGGATTCGTCGAAAAACCGTATCTCTCGATTGGAATACCGAATGAGTTTTTGTCCAGCCGAGAATTGTCATTTTCGTCATGATAGGCTGAAACAGCGATCGATAGCTTGGGCGTCGTGTTAGTGTTCACTGGCTCACGTGTCGTGCTGTTGCTTTCTGGGAGATCGAGTTCTAATAGTACTTCCGCCTTCGAATCGAGAACTGCAATTGATTCCTTAGCGATTGCAAATTCGGAATCGTTAAAATGGGCTTTGCCGAAATAAACCGCGACGCGACAAACGCCTTTGTCAGTTGCAAACCCGTCTATTTGCACCTTTAAATTCAACGGCAAGACACTCGACGTGTTCGCGGCGACCGTTTCGGCAGGCTGAGAAGCAATCTTTTTCAAAGAAGCTACCTCGACTTGAGATTTTATCATTGGCGACGGAGGTTGTTGCCGCTCGCATCCGAGAACAAGTGCAACCGCCAGAGAGCAAAAAAGCAAAACAAAAGCGATGTTATTATTCCCGAATCCCTTCATCGTTAACATGCGTCCGCCTCGATTAAATGAAGACACGGCGATTGAAGACGATCCATTCGATCACTAACAAGAGCAAACCGGCGAGCAATATCCAACGCCAAGTTTCCTGACGGGCTTGAACGACAGTGCTAGTCGCAGCCACTTTTTCATAGCCCATTTTGACCGAGTCCGCGACGGCCAAATCACTTTCGCGAGCGGAAAATAAATTGACGCAAAAGGACTCGACAGGTTTTTCAACCCCTTTCGCAAACACTTGGTAGATTCCCATTTCGTCCGTTTTGGTGAAGGTATACCGGCTTTCATCGCCGCGAGTTAGTTCTGTCGTTTTACCGTCCGGGGCAACAACCCGGTAATCTTGGAATCGGCTGGACAGCATAAGTCCAATTGGCCAGCCAGGTTGAACGGACGGAGAGGAGGACTCTGTAACGCCGCCTCCGAGGTACTCGATTGCGGAATAGACGAAGACTGGGAAACTACGTCGCATGGACCAATTTGTATTTCGAGCCATTCCCTCATTGGTTTGTTGAACAAGTGAAAAACCTAGGACGGCATCTTGGAAAGGCCCACGCGGTGCGATTCCAAAAACGGGGCCCTCGTTACTGGTCATCAAGACTGTACCGGACTCTCCGGGCTCGACGGTCCTCGCCTCAACAATTTCCACCGCCCCCATTTCCAAAAATTGGGTGATCGAGTTGGAACGATTGACGTCTAAAATGAAGACTGGGCCCTTCGGCTCGCTAAATT
>Ga0105045_10001664_pt1 | contig 18325 bp, 19 predicted proteins | sample MAT02_FD_78089 | JGI IMG/M metagenome (GOLD analysis project Ga0105045, IMG submission 78089) | Freshwater microbial communities from Lake Fryxell liftoff mats and glacier meltwater in Antarctica - MAT-02 (megahit assembly) | ecosystem: Environmental > Aquatic > Freshwater > Ice > Liftoff... | reverse complement strand
TTCGGGATTAACAGTTTTCAGACAGAGAATTCTAAGCTATTTTGGGAGCACAGTGATGAAAATCTATGGGATCGATCCTGAACCTGCTCTAACACATCGACAATATATCCTCGAATAGAATTGCTCAATCTGGGTTATGTGGCCGCGTCAGCGGCTGCGTAACATGAATTAATGAGAAAGCCAATTTCGAAAAGGTCTATTACCTAAATAAAAAAAGCGAAAACTAGGCTTTCGCTTTTTTGCTTAAGTATTTAAAAATTAAAATTCATGAGATTTGCGTGCCAGGTTCAAGGCCTTCACCTGATAAAATTTGAATACCACCCGTTTTGTCCCCGGCCAATAACATTCCCTGACTTGTCACGCCCATCAATGTTGCTGGTTTTAAATTGGCCACTACAATTACAAATAGTCCCCTAACTTCTTCTGGCTTGTAGCTTTCACCAATACCGGATACAATTGTTCTGTTTTCAAGACCTATATCTACTAATAACTTGAGTAACTTTTTACTTTTCGGCACACGTTCTGCTTCTAAAACTTTACCCACACGTAAATCTAATTGGCGCACTTCATCAATACTAATGGTCTCTTTTAAAGGAGCGAGTACTTTTTCTTTAGCATTCTCTTTAGCTTTAGCTGCAGCAGCCATTTGATTGAGTTTTGCTAATTCTTGCTGAATCGCTTCATCTTCCACACGTTGAAATAAAATAGCAGGCTTCGGCAATGTGTGCCCAATAGGTAGACCTTCTTTTTGAATTTGATCCCAACCTAGATCAAAGAAGGTTTTATTTGAATAACCAATCATCTGAGCCAATTGTTCGGCTACGTTGGGAATAATAGGTAATGAAATTAAAGCCAAAGCTTTTAAAGATTGCAAGCAACAATGGATGGTTGTTTCCATTCTACTTCGAATAGATGGATCTTTTGCATCTTTCCACGGATGTTTATTATCAAAATAGGCATTACCTAATTGAGCAAGTTCCATTATGACTTGGCTAGCCTGACGAACTTTAAAACTACTATAAGCTAGCCCTGCTTCTTGTACCAATCTTTGAACATTTTTTAAAAACTCTTGATCTATATCTTCAAGTTGTCCAAGCGCCGGAACTTGCCCTTGACACTGATTTTGCAGGAATACAAGTACGCGGTTAGCTAAATTACCATATTTTCCAAGAAGTTCTGAATTACAGCGCTGTTGAAAATCTTTCCAGGTAAACTCACTATCCGCTGTTTCTGGAGCATTCGCTGCAATGACATAACGAATTTGATCTGGGGTATAATTTTTGAAGAATTCTTCTAGGTCAATGTACCAACCGTCTGATTTACTAAATTGTTTGCCTTCTAACTTATAAAATTCATTTGCAGGTAATTCGTCAACTAATTTGTAGGGCTGATTTTGACCCATGACCATAGCAGGGAAGATAGAAGCATGAAAAGGAATATTATCCTTACCTATAAAGTTGACAAGTTTTGTTTCTGGATTTTTCCAATAATTTTCCCAAGCTAAAGAATTTCCAGATAAGGTTGCCCACTCTTTTGTTGCTGAAATATATCCAATGGGTGCATCGAACCAGACGTATAAAACTTTTCCTTCAGAATTTGGTAAAGGAACCGGAATTCCCCAATTAGAATCGCGTGTGATGGCTCGTGCATGTAAATGATCAATGTACCCCTTAATAAAGTTGATCACATTGGGTTTCCACTTTTTAGTGTTGATCCAGGTAGTTAATTGATCTTTAAATTTATCTAAAAGAAGAAACCAATGTTTTGTTGCTTTAAGCACAAGTGGAGATTGTGTCATCTTAGAGCGAGGTTTTTTCAGTTCTGTAGCTTCGTAACTTGCTCCACAACTTTGACATTCATCCCCTCTTGCATTTGCAAAACCACATCGTGGACACTCACCTTCCACATAACGATCCGCCAAAAATTTATTATCTTTTTCAGAATAAAGTTGATCTGTCACACGTTCTTCAATATAGCCATTGGCTAATAAATCTCTAAAAAACTCTTGTGTGGGTGCGACATGCCCTTCCCAAGTTGTGCGAGAGTAATGATCAAAAGAAATATGGAGCTTTGCAAAAAAATCTTTATTTACGTGGTGGAAAATATCTACGTGCTCTTTGGGAGTGTGACCAGCTAAATCGGCACTTAATGTGATAGCGACGCCATATTCATCTGATCCACAAATATATAACACCTCATTTTTTTTAAGCCTTTCATAGCGTGCATAGCAATCAGCTGGCAGATAGGCACCAGCAATGTGACCAAAATGTAAAGGGCCATTTGCATAGGGTAAAGCAGAAGTAATTAAAATTTTTTGCGTCATTGGAGAGTTCAACTCATTTTACAGGTTTTTGCACGATAAGAATTTCTAGATTAGTACCCGGAACGATTTTCCAACCAAGCAGAATTTTACTGCTAAAATCAACGTATAAGGGTCCGGGTTTTGTATAAGTATACTCAGGTGTGATTTCTCTAGGAGAAGGGAAAGGACAAGATTTTTCCGTTTGAAAACCATCAAGTGATTCGTGAGCTTCTCTAATATAGCGTTGCTGCTCTGATGTAAGGCTTCCCCAAGAAACGTAATAACCTGGAAATCTTTTAATAAGGAAAGACCAATCTACGTTAGCGATTCCGAACCAATTAACCGTATTTTGAAAAATTCGGCCAGTGTCTCTGCAAAACATAGATTTTTTTAACAAAAAGATTCTGTTATCAAACTGATGATAACTATTTAAATAAGTAAAAATACGCTCGACTGAATAGTAAGGTAAATCTGTTGCTCTTCTTAAGGGCGCACCTGTGTAGGGACACACGCCGCCCGATTGTCGAAAAGATTTCCATGTATACCAGAAAACTGCGATGAGTATTGCAAAGGTAGCCATAATTGCTACTGACAGTAAAACAACCCAATTTTCTGAAATTTCCATGAAATAGCTCTCCTTAAAAATTACTCTTCATCTTCGTCTTCATCTTCATCATTGAAATCGCTATCTTCAATTTCTAATCTAGCAGGACGGGCGTCTCTTCGATAATCTTTGTTCACAGAAGGCTCACCTATAACAGAAGTTTTTCCATTATCCCCATCGATCGTATCAAATTTATCTTGACCTTCACGAATTTCTTCTAAAATAAGCATAGCTCGATTCTGTAAATCTGGGCGTCTGACTCGTGGATCACGGCCTGAGTGAATCATATTTTCTGCTAATGAAATTGCGTAATTAACTAAAATAAAATTATTTTTAAATTTTTTAGCTAATTCTTCATTTGTAAACTGCTTATTTTTTTCCATGAATTCTCCCTATTATTTCATTTGAAATCATACATCATTTTGGTAAATTAACATACCCAATTTCACATTTTTGTTATTTTCTCAAGAGATGTAATAAAAAAATTTAATTTTTTACTAACTTAAGTTCGATGACACTCTGCTATGACTACACTTTTTAAAACTTGATAAGCCACAGCTAACTGGTCATTTATAATTTGATAATGATAGTTCTCAGCTAATAACAATTCGGTTTTTGCCTGCTCCATTCTCCTATCGATTATCTCCAATTTTTCAGTTGCGCGATTTAACAAACGTTGTCTTAAAACTTCGATTGAAGGAGGTAAAATAAAAATAAAGATCGCTTCTAACTCTTTTCTTAAATGCATCGCCCCTTGTGTATCAATAACCAAAAAAACATGTTGTCCGGATTCTAAACGTTCTTGCACCCATTGTTTTGATGTGCCGTAGTAATTTCCGTAAAGTTGTACATGCTCTAAAAAATCTGCTGAACCTATTCTTTGATTAAATTCATTTTCCGTGACAAAGTAATAATCTTTACCATGTACTTCACCTTTTCGAGGGGAACGCGTTGTATAAGAGATACTGGCAATCACATCTGAAAATTCATGAGTTAACGCACGTACTAACGTGGTTTTACCTGTGCCTGCAGGAGCACTTAAAATAAAAAGCAGGCCTTTTTTTTTATTTCCCAATAAGCTTTGCATTTTTATTACTCAATATTTTGAATTTGTTCGCGAATCCGCTCCAATTCACTTTTAATTTCAATCACATCGCGCGAAATATCTATATCTGAAGATTTACTACCGATAGTGTTGATTTCGCGAGCCATTTCTTGCAAAAGAAATTCTAGGGTTTTACCAGCAGATTGTAAGGTCGATTGCATAATCTCTTTAAAACGAGAAATATGACAAAAAAATCGTGTGATTTCTTCTGTGATGTCGATTTTTTCTGCAAAAACAGCGATTTCCCTCAAAATTTTTTCTTCATTTTCAATATGTCCTGGAACTATTTCTTCTAAACGCGCTATTAATTTTTCACGATATTTTTGCGTGGCAAAAGGAGTTCTTTTTTCGATTCGCTGGAGCATTGGATGAATTAACACTAAGCGGTTTTCAATATCTTGTTGTAAAATATTTCCCTCTTCCATTCTCATTGCTATAAAGTTCTGCAAGGCTACTTCTACAGCTTCTTTTAAAGAATCACGGTAAACCTCTTGAAATTCGCTATTTTCTTCAATCAACACTATGTCAGGGACATCTACAAGCATGGCTAGGTTAAACGCATTTTTATCTAGCAGTAAATGCTCGGCAATTTTTTCCCATGCTTCTTTTGTTTGCTTAGCTAAAGGAAGATTGGGTAAAACTTTAAAAGGCACTTCAGTTTCAAAAGAAGCAGTAATTTTTACATTGATATTGCCGCGAGAAACATGAGCCGAAATCCATTTTTTTATTTCTATATCAAAATATTCTAATTCATTGGGTAGATTAACATGAATTTCGAGATGTTTACGATTAACGGATTGAATTTCCACAACAATGTGGCCTACTGCAATTTTTAAGTTAGAGCGACCATAAGCGGTCATACTTTTAAGCATATTTACTTCTTCATTAAAGTTGATATCATGAATGTTATTATTAGGCCTCTTTTAATTTAAATGAACGACGATGAATAGGGCAAAGTCCATGTTTTTCAAGAGCTTCTCGATGCAGCTGTGTTCCGTAACCTTTATGACGATCAAAATGGTAATGGGGCCATTGTTCATGATACTGCATCATTAAGCGATCACGCGTTTCTTTAGCAATAATAGATGCAGCGGCAATTGATTGAGAGAGTTGATCGCCTTTAATAATTTTTTCACCTGGAATAGTCTGATGAGGTAATTTCAAACCATCTACGAGCAAATAATCAGGTGGCACTTTTAATTGCTCAATTGCATTTAACATGGCTTGTATAGTTGCTTGAAAAATATTTATCCGATCAATTTCCATCGCATCAACGATTCCAATACCATACTGCACTTCTGGATGATTGATAATGATATCAAAAAGCTGTACTCGCGTCGATGCATTTAACTTTTTACTATCATTGATTTTTGGAATAAACAGATTTGAGGGCAAGATGCAAACTGCGGCAACAACAGGTCCTGCTAAAGGCCCCCGACCTGCTTCATCTAGGCCAGCAATTAATTTAAAACCATTGTGCAAGGCTTTTCTTTCATAAGCCATTAAAAGCTGTAAACGGGCAAACTCTTTTAAATCTATCGAATTAAACAGATCGAAATTTTTAGACATGAATGACTCAAGGAAAAAATGGATACAGATTAGAAAGAAAAATTTTTTGTGCATTTTGTAAAGGAAGCAAAAACAAAAGAAAATAAAGTTGATTACCTAATTTTTCTTTTGAATCTTGCTGCCTTTATAAGACTTGTCAAACTAGGCTTCGCTAGACACTTCTTCGTTTTTCTCAACAGAAGCTGTTTCTACAGGCGCCTTAGCTTCAATTTTTTTGCGTGGGCGAATTAGAGCTTTAACGCGCGTTGCTTTACCTGATTTACCACGTAGGTAATAAAGTTTGCTACGACGTACGTCACCTTCTTTAGTCACTTCAATTTTTGAAATACGAGGACTATGAAGTAGAAATACGCGCTCCATACCAGAACCATAAGCCACACGGTAAACTGAAAAAGTTTCAGAAAGACCACTGTGTTTACGTGCGATCACAATACCAGCAAAAACTTGGGTACGCTCTTTTTCACCTTCAATAATTCTCAAATGAACTTTTACAGAATCTCCCACACGAAAAGCAGGAAGATCTTTCTTTAATTGCTGGCTTTCCAGCTTCTCAATAATGGCAGATCGACTCATAATAATTCTCCTAAATAATAAAATCTTTTAAGCCCCACGAAGATCGGGTCTATTTTTTTGCGTTTTTCCAAGAGCTTGCTCATGGCGCCACTTGGCAATCTCTTTGTGATGGCCGCTTTGTAACACATCAGGCACTCTTAGCCCTTCAAAATCAACTGGTTTAGTATAATGCGGGCAATCCAATATTCCGTTTTCGAAAGAATCTTCTTCCGCAGAAGATGCATGACCTAAAACGCCAGGTATGAAGCGCACAATACCATCAAGTAACACAATAGCAGGCAAACAACCATTTGTTAACACATAGTTTCCAATGCTAATTTCTTCATGCACTTCAAGATCTAATACACGCTGATCGATTCCTTCATAATGTCCGCATAAAAAAACCAAATGTTTTTCCGCGGAAAGTTCTCGACATTTTTCAGCAGTTAGCAATGTCCCTTGTGGTGACAAATAAATTACACGACTATCTGGTGTTTTCACATGTCGTATTGCAGAGGCAACTGGTTGAGGCATCATTACCATGCCAGGTCCCCCACCGTAAGGCCTATCGTCAGCACGACGATGGCGATCAGTGGTAAAATCCCTAATGTTCCACAAGCGAATATCCAGAATCCCTTTTTCTTGTGCTAATTTGATCATACTTTCATCAAAAGGACCTTTAAAATAGCCAGGAAAGAGGGAAAGGATATCAATAAGCACTTAAGCTTGCACCTGTTTTTTCGCTTTTCTTTTGCTTGCAGCTTTTGCACGATGCTCAACTTCTTTTTCAACTTGAATACGCATTACCGCAGGCTCAATGCGCTTAATTAAAGCAGCTGCATTGTCTGTTAATTGTGCTCCAACGCTTAACCAGTGCTTTAAGCGATCAGGTTTTACAAACGATTGTTTGTCTTGTTCAGCTTCGATGGGATTATACCAACCGAGAGCTTCTAAATACTTTCCATCACGTGGTGAACGAGAATCGGTCACAACTAATCTGTAAAAAGCACGTTTTGTACGACCTTGTTGCCGTAATCTAATTTTTAGCGCCATAGGGATCCTCCCAGCATCTTTTCTAATTGTTTCATATTTGGCATGTTTTTAAAAAATTGTTTAGCTTGTTTAAATGATTTAACGAGCTTGTTAATATCTTCTATTTTTGTCCCGCTCCCTTGTGCTATCCGTTTACGCCTAGAAGGAGTCAACTCGTCTTTTTCACCACGCTCATTTAACGTCATTGAAAGAATCATCGCTTCTACTTTGTAAAATTCTTTTTCATCAAAATCCATTGCAGACATTTGTGACATGCCAGGTAGCATTCCCAACAGACCTTTGATTGAACCCATCTTTTTGACCATTTGAATCTGCTTCAAATAATCATCGTAAGTAAAGGTAGCGGAACGAATCTTCTGTTCTAATTTTTGGGCTTCATCTTCATTAAAATGCTCTTGAGCTTTTTTAACGAGATTAATTGTATCACCCATTCCCAATATACGATCAGCCATAGATTTAGGGTTAAAAAGTTGAAGATCATCCAGCTTCTCCCCTATTCCCTCAAATTTCAAAGGCTTGCCCGTCACTTCATGAATGGATATCGCAGCTCCACCACGCGTATTACCATCTAACATCGTTAAGATAATACCTGTAAGATCAATTTGCTGATTAAACTCTGCCGCAATATTTACAGCGTCTTGTCCTGTTGTCGCATTTGCAACAAACAATATTTCGGTTGGCTTACAGACATCTTTTACTCTTTTCAGTTGCTGCATTAATTCATCGTCAATATGCAAGCGTCCAGCTGTATCCAAAATAACAAGATCGTGATTATCTTCTTCCGCTTGATGTAAAGCCTTTCTTGCTACCACTACTGGATCTTTTTCACCACTTATAGAGAAAACCGGCACACCAATTTGTTTTCCTAAAGTTTGAAGTTGCTCAACAGCAGCTGGTCGCTGTAAATCACATGCGACTAATAACGGAGATTTACATAAATGATGTTTTTTGAGGTACTTTGCAAGTTTTACCGATTGCGTTGTCTTCCCTGAGCCTTGTAAACCACAGAGCATAATGACTGCGGGCTTTCCCTCTAAATTCAATTTAGCCTCTTCACTCCCCATCAACTCAACAAGTTCATCATGCACAACTTTAATAAATTGTTGACCTGGAGTCACAGACTTAGTCACTATTTCGCCAACAGCTTTATCTTTAAGCTTTTTAACTAAAGTTTTTGTCACGCTATAGTTAACGTCTGCTTCTAATAAAGCCAAACGCACCTCATTAACAGCTTCTGAAATATTTTCTTCTGTTAAACGACCTTTTCCAGTTAATTTGGAAAAAACCCCTTGCAGTTTCGCTGTTAATGTACCTAGCATGTAATCCCCTGTTTATGACCTTAAAATGAGTCTATTGAACGAGAGTAGGATAATCAAAAAATCATTCAATTTCAAGGAAAAAGATTGTCATACTCAGTTATCATTTAATTAATGAAAAAATTTCCCAGACAACTACCCTTTTAACTGACAAGAAAAAAATCGGTCATGTCCTGCCCAATCTTTTTCTATTTTCTGGTTTTCCCAATAGGGCCCTTCAAATAATTGCCTCACATCTTGCCCTTGATTATATCCAATTTCTAACCATATTTTTGCAAATGGCAAAAGATAGTCAGGCAACTGCTCGGCTAAACAGACATAAAACTCCAATCCTGTCTCACCAGCTAATAATGCCTGACGAGGCTCATAATCCACTACATCTTTTTCTAATTGTTCATATTCTTTCAACGAAATATAGGGAGGATTACATACAAAATAATTAACTTTACAATTCTTAAAAGCTTGCAGTAGGTCGCCTTGCTTTAAAAAAACTTCGACTTGATTTTCTTGCGCATTCTTTTTAGCAACATTTACTGCTTCCTTTGACAAATCGGATGCTAAAACTTGCAAAGCCGGAAACTTTTTCTTTAAAGCAATACTGATACAACCTGAACCACAACACAAATCCCACAAAACTTTATTCTCTAAAGCTTCGTTTTTTAGAAATTGCGCAATTTTGTCCACCAAAATTTCTGTTTCTTGTCGGGGAATCAATACATGGGAATTCACGTGGAGCAGGGTATCAAAAAATTCAACTTTTCCATGCAGATATTGCAAAGGCATGCCTTGCAATCTTTTTGCCAACCAAAATTGACATTTTCCCCACTGTTCAGCAGTTAAACGACGCTCTGCATTAAGATAAAGTTCTGCGCGCGTCCAGTTAAGCAAATCAGCTAATAAATCTTCTGACTGCCGCATAGAATGCTCAACCTGTTTGGCTTGAAACGCTTGATTTAGGAGTACTAAAGCTTGTTGAACAGTCTTGATCATATAAATAAAATTGATAAACTTAGCGATAAAGTTAAAATGACCATTAAGCCAGTTCTGCTTTTAATTTTTCTTGATAGTAATGAGTCACTAAAGAAGAAACCACCTCTTCTAAATCGCCATCCATAACTTTATCCAAATTGTATTTAGTTAAATTGATGCGATGGTCTGTTAAGCGGTTTTGTGAAAAATTGTAAGTTCTAATGCGCTCCGATCGATCACCCGACCCTACTTGCTGAGAGCGTGTACTTGCAACCTCTTGATGTTTTTTTTGTTTTTCCGCTTCAGCGAGCTTTGCTTGCAAGTGACGCATCGCTTTGGCTTTGTTTTTATGCTGACTTCGCTCGTCTTGGCAATAAACAACCACACCGGTAGGTAAATGCGTGATACGTACTGCACTATCTGTTGTGTTCACGTGCTGCCCTCCAGCTCCTGATGAACGATAGGTATCAATTCTTAAATCTTTATCATCTAGTTGAATTTCTTCACTTTCATCTGGTTCAGCCAACACCGCAACTGTAATTGCAGACGTGTGCACTCTACCCTGAGCTTCTGTAGCAGGCACGCGTTGTACGCGGTGTGTACCGGCTTCATACTGCAAGAAGCGATAAACATTCGGTCCTGAAACAACCAAAATGTATTCTTTAAATCCCCCCATATCTGAAGGCGTATTTGACAAAATTTCGTACTGCCATCCTTTTGCATCGGCAAAAAGCTTGTACATGCGCACGCAATCCCCAACGAATAAGGCCGCTTCGTCTCCCCCGGTACCCGCACGAAGTTCGATGATAGTCGGTCGACTATCATTCACATCAGGAGGAATCAATAGCCTTTCTAACTCTTTTTGCAATTCAAGCAATCTTGCTTCAAGTGTAGCGGTGTCTTCTCGCAAGACTTCAGCAAACTCTAGATCTCTTTCGATTTTCAACAATTCTTGATTTTCAACAATTTGCTTTTCCGAGCGCTGCTTTTCATCCCAAACTTGTTTTAAATCGCGCAAATAGGAATGTTCTTGGGTGAGTGCACGATACATTTTTGGATCATCATAAATATTAGGCTGCCCTAAGATACTTTCCACTTCATTCAATCGAGATAAAAGTTGCAGAATTTTTTTTTGCATTATAGACTATTCTTTAATTAGGTGATGAAAAGGATTAAACTTCAAGAAAAGATATTAAAAACATCAAGTTGTGATACAAAAAAACCACTCTTATACCTAAAACATAAATTTTAAGCAGCAAGAGTGATTAATGAAAATCGTATCGCGCAGTCGAAAAAATTACTTTTTCTTTTTTGCTGGAGCTTTTGTTGCGCTCTTTTTTTCTGGTGTCTTTGCACTTGCTGCACTTTTTTCAGCAGCAGCAGCTTTAACTTCTTCTTTATCTTCAGAATTTTGTTGTTGATTCTCAGAATCTTGACCATCTTCTTTAGACACATCTTTTTTGGAACCAAAACGCTTCTTAAACTTCTCAACTCTTCCTTCAGAATCAACAAGTTGCTTACTACCTGTAAAGAATGGATGAGATGTAGAAGAGATAGATAAATAAACAACAGGATACTCTTTACCGTCAAAAGTTTCTGTAGCTTTAGGTTGCATCGTCGATCCACACACAAAGCGATGTCCTGATGCGGAATCAATAAACAAAACCTGATGATAGGGTGGATGATTTTCTTTTTTCATTATAAACTCCTCAAGCGAATGAATGTTAACTATTTGTAACTGACCAATCCTAGACTTAGATTCAATCTAATAAGACTAATTTGTAAGGATGGACGAAAAAGTAAATAATAAAAAAATTCTACAAAAAAAACAACCTTTTTTGATTATTTTTAACTTTTAAGGCCTGAATAGTGAAAAATTTCTTTCAAAATGTTTGCCAAATATAATTGATAACTCTATAATTTACATTATTATTAATAAATAAAAATTTAGTATTTGAAACAAAGTACCAATTTAATCTTAATTTAATGAGGTTTTAATGATTCCTACTATATCTGTTAATCCTGGAGCTACTTCTAGCGCCACAACCCCTTCAACTATTTCTAACTTGGAAGATTCGTCTACTTTTAGAGGGAGAGTCTGGGCGCGATTGGCGACTATCCCTCAATTTAGCAAAGATATTTTTAAGAATATTAAAGAAAAAACGAATCAGTATTGTATTCAACCTTTAATTCATTTAGCCTATAAAATCAAAGTTTTTGCAAAAAAGATTTTGCGCATACAAGACACACCCACCTCGGCTTCCAATTCATCAAAAGCAGAAACGCCCTCACCCACTTTTCCGGTTGGTCAAAAAATCAAAGTTCCTAAGGATGGCAATTGTTTTTTTAGCGGTTTTTGGTGGGCCCTAAAAAACACACATGCACATCTGCATCAATCATTAAAAAACAAGTATCAGAAACCAGAAAATGTTAAATCCGCTGCAGTGCAAGAGTTTTTGAAACATCAAGACGCAACAAGCGCTCGCTTACTTTGCAAAAAAGATTTAACCTCAGAAGAGTCTACTAAATTGCTGGCCGAACAGACTAAAGTTTTAAGAAAACTTGTGGTTGATTTTAACAAAGAAAACTTAGAAAACTTAAAAGATATGCCTATGTTATTAGGTTCTCTTGAAAAAAGAAATAATGTTATACCGGAAATAAAGAAATTTGATACGACTATTAAAAAACAGCTTTATTTAGAGTATAAGCAAATTTCAGAAACTATTCGTCATTTAAAACTGAGTATTGGCGAACATAATGAAGCAATTGAACGCTCAATAAAAGAGGCAACTCTATCTTATCAGAGTTATTTCCAGCAAGCTGCAGAATTAAATGAAAGCGTTAATGAAGCGATATTTGCATCAAATACGATTAAACCTGCTAGTTGCGGTGTTGATGAGTATCATAAGGAGTACCGCCAAGTTCAAGCCAAGATCTCCACATTAGGCACTGAACTAGCAGCTACACAAAACAATTGCGCTAGAAAAACAAACGAACTTGTTGACCTAAGAAAACAACTTATTCGTTGCACTGCTGATGGATTTAAGTGTAGTGAAATCAAGGAACTTATCCGCTATGTTGATACAATTATGTCCCGTGACTCAAACTATGTCTCTTATGCTGAAATAGCAACTTTGGCTAATATTTTTACTACTCCAATTCAAATTACTCAAGCAGGAATAAAAACAGCTCCAACTTTAATAACAACTATCGAACCGATTCACTGGTACAACAAATCGACGACTAGACCGATCACATTAGAAAGACAAAATGAACATTATGATTTAATTGTCAGCTAAGAAAGTGAGTTTTTTTGCCAGGCTCTTAAAGCCATCCGCATAGATTGCAACCCTGACAAAACGCCTTCTTCATAGCGAAAAACTGAATGATTTTCCAATTCCGGAAAATCATTCGGCTGCAATAAATCTTCATCCGTTAAATGTGGAATGACACGCCGCGCACATTTTAAAAGCAGGGTTTGTTGACCTTCTATCAATTCATCCATTAAGTTTTCAAGAGAGTTCCACTCTTTTTCATTCATAGCTAACATCTCTATTGCTTTTCTTTTGACGCTGCATACGAAAAAAATCTTTCATTAATTGGGCACTGTATGCATGCAAGACACCTGTGCGTATTTGAATTGTATGCATAGGATGTTGTTGAGCAAATAGATCCACCCAGCTGCCATTAGCTCCATGACGAACATCTGGAGCCCCCCAGACCAAAGCATCTATACGCGTCAACAACATCGCCCCTGCGCACATGGCACAGGGTTCAATGGTGCAATAAAGCGTCGTACCCTTCAAGCGCCAATTTTCCAAGGCAGCTTCCCCTGAGGTCAAACAAAGCAACTCTGCATGCGCAGTTGCATCTTGCAAAAGCTCTACTTGATTATAGCCACGCGCAATAATTTGTTTATCCTTTACCAAGACAGCTCCTACAGGAACTTCATTAGCATTAAAAGCCTTCCAAGCTTCTCTTAAAGCCGCTAACATGAATTGTTCATCTTCATTAGCTGGAATAATTGACCAAGGAAAAATCATTTAGCGCTTAGCTCATTTAGTTTACGTTGGAGACTTGCAACTTGTTTTTTTAGCGCTTCTTGATCTAGCTGATACTTTTTTTGTAAACCGAGAAATTTTTTCTCATGCTTATCTGTCAGACGTGCGATTTCTGCTTCATGTTTTTTAGCCAAGGAATCTAAACTTTGCTGTTCTTTTTCAGTTTTTTGCTGAACAGCTGTTTCATGAAAAGATTTTTCAGCTTGTTTTTTTAGTTTAGTGAATGTGTCACTTGGAAAAACAACAGAATTAAAAACAGAAAACAAATAAGTATTGTAAGCACCAAATTGAGCAACCGCCGGGCCTATTAATTTTTCAGTTTGTTCTGGTGTCAACTCTTCTAGTGCAGAGAAATCTTCAGAAATTTGACTTAAATGATTTTCAAACAAGGCATACAATTCAGGGTTTTTCATTAACCAACAAGAAATCAGAAATTCTGCAATATCCTCTGCCTTTTCTTCTTTTTCAAGAGCTTGTAAATAGGCCTCTGTGAGTTCTTCTGTTGTAATTTTTTGTAAATTTTTACCAGCAAAGTAAGTTTTAACAAAATAAAGATCTTTTTTCAGATGGTCATTCTTAATATCTTTTTTGATACTTTCTATAATATTAGGTGCCCACTGTTTGACCTCGTTAAATTTTTCTTTATAAGAAGCATTTTTGTACATAATCAACTCTCAAAAGGTTTGTTAATAGTTTAAATAAAGCGCCTATTCTAGCAAATATTTGATATCCAGTCTAGTGAAGATGTCGCAACTCTAGATATTGAGAGGAATTTTTTTGAGGGATTTTTTTACCTCAACGGATTAACCTACAGTTGCGATTTTTAAAGATTAAGAATAGAGTTTACTAAAATTAATTATTTACATTTTTTTTTACTTTCTGAGGTTTTTTATGGCACATGAGAATTCTTCTCCTTTTTATGGTGCGGAGATTTACCGAGAAAAAGAAAAAGAGCTAATTGAACAACTTTTAAAGAAATATAAAAACGAAACTGTTACAGAAGAACTGCAGAAAAAAATTTGGGATGAGCTTCAAATGGAAAAATATAAAGGAAATATAAAGATCCCTTTTAAAGTGGTCATCAGAAGGGATCCATTAAAAAAACATCAAGATTATATTGAAATCCTATTAGATACCAAAGTCTAACCTTGCATTTATTCCTTTTTTATAGTATCATTGTATATGAATTTCATTATTAATTTACCTTAAACTTACAGGCCATCTCTTTGGCTTTTACAATTACGGGGGATCCCTCATGTCATTAGACAAAGGCACCAAAGAAGAAATTACAAAAAAGTTTCAACTTCATGAGAAAGATACTGGGTCAGCAGATGTGCAAATCGCTATTTTAACAGAGCGAATCACTGAGTTAACAGAGCATTTAAAGCGCTCGCCCAAAGATCACGCTTCTCGTTTAGCTTTGTTAAAGTTAGTCGGACAACGCCGTCGTTTGCTTGACTATCTTAATTCAACAGATACAAAGCGTTACCAAACGCTGATTAATAAGTTAAAGCTTAGAAGATAAGCTAACCTATCGAAAAAAGGGCAGCCTCAGGGTTGCCCTTTTTACTTACAATAGGCTTTTTTTCGCCAATGATTTAACATTAAACGACTAACGGTTAGACGAAGGAAGTTCAACAATTAAAAGTCATTACTGAACAAAAGCTTAATACATCGGGGAAACAAATATGAGACCATAGAAGTCAGAAAACTCTTTTTAAATCTTTTAAGGCGTGTTTTCTGAATTCTATCCTAGTCTCACAAATATTCTCTTCCTTAGCATGAATCCACTACAGAATATTTTTGAATTTATTGACTTGATGAAAGTTTTTAAATCTTGGAAATCATTCATTCAATCCCTATTTTGGAGAACAAATGCAACGTGAAACTTTTACAATTTATGTGGGCGATCAAAAACTGAATTTTGAGACGGGTAAAATTGCGCGTCAATCAAGTGGAGCTGTGGTTCTCACTTGTGGTGAAACAATCGTTTTTACTTCTGTGTGCTCAGCGCCTAACTCAGATCCTAACGCCGATTTCTTACCTTTAAGAATTGACTATCAAGAAAAATTTTCCTCCGCAGGTAAAACTGTGAGTGGCTTTATCAAACGCGAAGGTCGTCCGAGCGAACGTGAAATTTTAGTTTCGCGTCTTATTGACCGTCCTATTCGACCTCTATTCGAAAAAGGTTATTTCGATGAAGTTCAAATTTTGAGCTATGTGTGGTCTTATGATGGAATTAACCTACCTGATCACTTAGCCATTTGCGCCGCCTCTGCAGCCTTGGTTATTTCAGACATTCCTTTAGCCAAACCTATTGGAGCAGTTCGTGTTGGCATGATCGACGGTCAATTCATCATTAATCCAACTGTTGAACAATTAAAACGCTCAAAACTTGATTTGATGATTGCTGGTACAGATGAAGCAGTTTTAATGATCGAAGGCTTTTGCGACTTCTTAACTGAAGAGCAAGTTTTAGAAGCCATTACATTGGGACATGAAAGCATTCGCAAAATTTGTGCTGGGCTTTTAGAGTGGCAACAAAAAATTGGTAAAGAGAAAAAACGCGATTCTCTTCGTCATATTCCAGAAGAACTTTTTCAAGAAGTGGGCAACGTCGCTCATGGTTTGTTAGAAAAAGCGCTACGCATTCAAAATAAAAAAGAACGAGAAATTGCGCAAACAGTTGTTAAAGATTTGGTAGAAAAAACTCTTCTACCAGAAGGTCTAGAGCATAAGTATTCAGAAGCAAATGTAGCTTATGCATTAAAAACTGTTTCATCTAATACAATGCGTAAAATGATTGTGAACGAAAATATTCGTTCAGATGGCCGTCAATCCAATCAAATTCGTTTTATAGATGTAGAAAATGGATTATTACCTCGCGCACATGGTAGCTCCCTCTTTACACGTGGCGAAACACAAGCTTTAGCTATTTGTACTCTTGGCAGCGACTCCATGGGTCAACGTTTTGAAGATTTAGATGGAGAAGGACTATCTCGTTTTTATCTACAATACTTCTTTCCTCCTTTTTCAGTTGGTGAAGTGGGCCGCGTAGGCGCGCCAGGTAGAAGAGAAGTGGGTCATGGAAAATTAGCAGAACGTGCTTTAGCTGCAGTCATTCCAGCAAAAGAAGAATTCCCGTATACAATCCGTTTAGAATCTAACATTACAGAATCCAATGGTTCTTCTTCAATGGCTTCTGTTTGCGGAGGATGTCTAGCTTTAATGGATGCAGGTGTGCCTATTAAACGTCCTGTTGCAGGTATCGCAATGGGCTTAATTCTTGAAGCAGACAAATACACGATTTTGTCTGATATTTTAGGAATTGAAGATGCTTTAGGTGATATGGACTTTAAAATCACCGGAGACCATCAAGGAATTACTGCTTTTCAAATGGATATCAAAATTGAAGGTATTACTTTAGAAATTATGGCAGCTGCTTTAAAACAAGCAAAAGAGGGGCGTATCCATATTTTAAACAAAATGCTTGCAGTTTGTCCAAAATATAAAGATCAGATGTCTCAGTATGCACCTAGAATTGAAACAATGAAAATTAAACCAAGCAAAATTGCTGTGGTGATTGGTCCAGGTGGCAAGCAAATTCGCGCCATCATCGAACAAACAGGTGTTCAAATTGATATCAATGATGAAGGTCTTGTGAGTATTTCTGCGAATGATTTTGAAAGTATTGAAAAAGCAAAAGCAATTATTACTGGCTTAACTGCCGAAATAGAAATTGGTAGAATCTATACAGGTAGAATCACTTCAATCGTTCCTTTTGGAGCATTTGTTGAAATATTACCTGGTAAAGAAGGACTCTGTCATATTTCTGAATTTGATACAGCGCGTATCAATAATTTAGAAGATCATGTCAAGCAAGGAGATATCATTTCTGTTAAAGTATTAGATATCAACGAACGTGGTCAAATTAAATTAAGTCGTAAAGCGACTCTGTAAAAGCTTTTTTGCTTCTCGAGCTCTGGCGATAAAAAGTTCTTATTTTTTATTGCCAGAGCTTTTTTTTAGGCGATGGTTAATTTTTATAAGCATAAAAAACTTCCTGTGAGCTTGTGCATGACACACTGCAGCTCTTTCTCTTAAAACTATTGTCCCAGTAATCAGCTTTTCCGATAGTGATCTTGCAACCTTTTTTTGGACATTAAGAACACAGCATTTGTTTTTCTCTGTAATTATTTTCAAAAGCTTCTGGAGAAGTATACTCAAGAGTTGAATGAATACGTTGACGATTATAAAATACTTCAATATATTCAAATAAAGCCCTTGTAACTTCTTGTTTGCTTTCAAATCTTTTGAGATAAATCAGTTCTGTTTTCAAAGTATGAAAAAAACTTTCTATCACTGCGTTATCATAACATCCTTTATCATTCATACTCAAAGTGATCCCATGTTTTTCACTCATCCTTTGAAAACAATCACTTGTATATTGGGCACCTCGATCAGAATGGTGAATTAATTTATTAGGCTTTCTTCTGAATAAAGCACTTGTCAATGCTTCTTCAACTAAATTAACTCTCATATGATCTTCTACTTTCCATCCTACTACTTTTCTAGAAAATAAATCCAAAACAGCTGCTAAATAGACAAAACCTTGAGTTGTCTTAATATAAGAAATATCAGATACCCAGATTTTATTTGGTTTATCTATTTTAACCGACATTGAGCGCAAGTCTCTAAAAATCAAAGTCGAGCAGTTCATGCTGACAATCCGTATATTTTTTGTACCGATGGCGGAAAGCAAGATAGAATTCGTATTCGAAGGGTCGTAAGGCC
>Ga0105045_10001663_pt1 | contig 18330 bp, 16 predicted proteins | sample MAT02_FD_78089 | JGI IMG/M metagenome (GOLD analysis project Ga0105045, IMG submission 78089) | Freshwater microbial communities from Lake Fryxell liftoff mats and glacier meltwater in Antarctica - MAT-02 (megahit assembly) | ecosystem: Environmental > Aquatic > Freshwater > Ice > Liftoff... | reverse complement strand
AATGCCGTTGACAATTCAAGTTGGTGCTTCTCCGCCAAGCCAGATTTTAAATCATAGCCTGCACGCTTCCTTCGCGGAGCGACGTGCGACATTGTCGCCCTTCGCTCCGCGAAGGAAGCGTTTTACACTCTATTGAGGACAATCAATATCCAGAATGATTCCGTGATTCTTCAACCTGCCCGAGAGATCGCAGGAACTGCAATTGATGAACTGAATTCCATTCTGCGATGTTGTGCCGAAATTCTGAATTGCTTTTTCATCATGGATGTGGCCAAACGTGTGAACCATCGGTTTAATTCTCGTCTCGACATGGGTACGCAACGATTTCGATCCTACGTGCACTGGTTCGCCAGTGTCGAAATCCTTCGTCACATCCCGAATTCCTTTCGGAGGGCCATGCGTAATGAGGATGTCGATGTCATCAGGAATCGACTGCCAAACGACTTCGAGTTCCGATCGTGGTTTCATGTACGACCAGTTATAGAACTCGGGGGTGTACGGGGAGCCGAAAATCTTTAGGCCCTTCCACTCTGTTTGGTCGTGGATCAGAAATTTCACGTTGGGATAGTCGCTGCTTCGAATCAATCCTTGCTCGATCGCTGTGGAGTGGTTTCCCGGGCTGAAAATTTTTGTTGGAATATCAAGAGCGGAGTACCATTCGAAAAAGAGCTTGGCTTCCGGTTCGTTTTGATAAGCATCACCGCTGTTGGATTCGTCGCCACAATGGATGACGAGGTCGATATTGTTGGGGATACGAAGCTGCAAGTGTTCGCAGTGAGTATCCGAGATAAACCAAACTTTCATGATCGCTTCCGAACGTAACTTAGCCAACATCCCGACTCAAACAACTGACGGTTTACGATTGCGCCATCCAATCCTTGGACGCAATCACTTCGCTAATGAGCATTTGTTGGGCGCAGAGGGTTGCTCGTTGCAGTTCTTCGGCAGTAACCGAACCTGCGTTATTGGTAAGGGACAAGGTGCCCGTTGCATCGCTTAGAAACTTGACTTTGTAACCTCGATGCATGGCTTGTCTGGCAGTTGTGTCGCAGCACATATGGGTCATGTACCCGCAAATCACGACCGTCTCAACAGCAGACTGCTTTAGCCATGCGTCCAATGTGGTGTTGGTAAAACTACCTGGAAGCGACTTGTCGATCAAAACATCGTACGGCCTGGACGATACCTCCGTGTGAAGTTCCCATTCAGGCGAGTTCTTGCAGAAAATAGGGGATTTTGAATCCGGTTGATGATGCCGTACGACTGCGGTTGGCAGATTTTTACGCGATGCAAAATCCATGCATTCCAATATGGTTTCGAGGTGACCAACGGGATGGGTTATGGGTAGAGCACCTATGAAGTACTCCATTTGAACATCAATCACCAGTAGTGCGAGCGACATTTTTTGCTTTTGGACTTTACTGCTTGAAAAGGTTGAAACGTGAGAGATCACATGGTATCAAACTGAGATCGCAGCGGAAGCCGCCAAGGCTTTCGGCAACCACCTTAAGAATTCGAGATGCAAGAATTCGAGCTGCATATCGAAACTCTAGGCGAGTTCCGCTAGTGCGAAATGGAGGTTGGGATTTTTGGATTAGGGTTGGAATATAGGCTTTAGCCGATGGGTGCTTCCGCAACGACGGTTAAAGCCTGGACTCCAAGGAACACCTCGTTCCTAGGCAGAGCCGGCAGAGCCTTGGAACGAGCAGAAACCGGGGCTAACGCCCGTCGGCTGATTGGTACAACCCACAATCAAGGTTGGTTGAACCAATAGGCAGGTTGGGCTAGATGCTATCGCTGGGGTAGTTTTCCGCTCGGCAACGTTTTTTCGTGCATAGGATTCGGGTTGTAGGAATAAAAAGCTCAACTCGGCACCCGCTTCTTGTCGATTGTAACGAACGTTCGCAACAGCGAAGGAAATTGAATTCAACCGGGGGGTTTATCATGGTCCGCAAGACCTTTTTGGTCGCCGCACTAGCAATTGTCGCTGGTATGGCCTCGTACGACGACGCCCAAGCCCAGCAGGCTCAGCCTCAGGCGCAGGCATATGGCAAGGCATGGGGTGGTGCTGCGAGCAATCGCGACTACGAACGATTCAATCACTACCCATATGTGTACTATCCACAGAATTTCTATGGTAACGAGTACTATCGCAGCAGCGACAGCCTCTACCATCGATATCCTGCAGAAATGCAGATCCCAGTTTACAACCGCAAGTGGTACAATTACTATCCTACCGCTCAGCGATATCACTGGGGACACCACTTCCTAACTGACGTTTTCTAAGACGTTCGTTAGTTCAAAAAATACAATTCCCGCAACACTGCGTTGATCGCTTGATCTCGCAGTGTTTTTTCGTTTTTCTAACGAGGGCAAAATGGATGAAAACAATCGCTCTACTGCCAAGCGACAAATCGCAAGGCTGCTAGGCAGTTCATCGCTTCCTATTTGCGTTCTCTCAGAAGAAGACACGCTGGTGTTTGCGAACGATGCCATGGGCGCTTTGCTGGGCCGCTCGCCGGAAAGTCTATTGGGACTGCAATGCGGTACGGCTTTACCAATAGATGGAACAGCCGACTCATTGCTAGCAGGTTTCTTTGCATTGCCAGTCCATTGGTCGAGAAAAGTCTTAAAGTTCGTACCCGAGGCAGGTCCGTTCCCCGTCCATAACCAATCAGAGACTTCTCCAATCCCGACGGTACACGGCGGCCAGTGGATGCGTTGCCTCATTCCACTGGAGCAGCAAGACGGCTGCGTTCTCTGTATTTTCAGTCCTACCCTTGATATGGAACCCGATGGATTTTTGGACGAGCGGTCAGCAGCTTGTCAAAGAATCATGCGTGAGAACCGCGAGCGTTACGCTTACTTGGACGAGATGTGGTACTTGCAGGGCGAGTCCGCAGGTTCGAAAAGAGCTTTGGAACAAGTTCAATTGGCGGTTACGAATTCGCTACCACTGGTTATCTTTGGCCAAAAGGGATCGGGTCGATCTTGGCTCGCCCAGTCGATCCAATCGCAACGAAGAGGCCTACAAGGCGAGGATCGTAAATTTGTAGCGGGAGACTCTTTCGTTCGGATCGACTGCTCATTGATGGATGCTGACTTGCTACCAAGCATGCTGGAGGTCATTGAGGAGAGTCAACTCAAGTTGAAAGCCACGCCAACGGTTCTGCTCGACAGCCTCGAGTGCTTGCCAGTGGAGTGTCTATCCATTTTAGAAACATTTTTACAAGGGCCGGCCCCTGCAACTCGAATGGCAACTTGCGACGCGACCGCGATGGACGCCTTGCAAGAAAGTGATCAACGTTGGCGTGTCATACTATCTCGAACAAGTGTCTTGAGAATCGACTTGCCTCGATTGGTCGATCGCCTGGAGGACTTGGATACATTGGTCACCGCGTGGTCGATGGCACAACCCAAGTCGAAGTCTAATCGATACGAAATCAGTGAATCGTTCATGGAGGCCTTGGCGGCTTACGCGTGGCCTAGTGACATCGAAGAATTGGCTGAGGCCTTGAAGCATGCGGCTACCAAATGCAAGGGAGCAAAGCTGACAGAAAAGGACTTGCCCGTAAACATTCGAACGTGCGTCTCGCACATCGAGCAATCGCAAGTGGACGAAACGGTGGACCTGGACGCGATCCTTGAGGATATCGAGAAAACGATGATCCTCAAAGCCTTGGATCGCTTCCCGCAAAACAAGACATCGGCGGCCAAGATTCTGAATATCTCGCGTGCACGGCTTCTTCGTCGGCTTCAGCAATGGGGTATTCAGACCTTGGGCGGATCAGGTGAAGGAGACGATGACATGCCTGTTTTCAACGAGGTGTTGTAACAGATTCCTTTGGGTTGGCGATTTCTTTTCGCTCTCCTGTTATCAGTCGAGCCGTACGGTTGCGTGTGGAGTAGTTCCAAAACCATTGAAAGAGAACAAGTATTCGATTCTCAAAGCGTGCAAGATACAGAATGTGAATGAATAGCCATGCGAACCATGCAAGCTTGCCAGTCATTCGTATCTTGCCTGCTTCCAAGATGGCATGCGAACGACCGATCGTGGCCATGTTTCCTTTGTCCCAGTATTTAAACGGCTTCGTCGTCCGACTGCCGCGAACGGACTTTGCAATCAAGGCCCCGACGAACTCTCCTTGTTGGACGGCAACCGGCGCGACGCCTGGCAGCGTCTTGTCATCTAATACGCTAAAAGCCGCCAAGTCACCGGTCACGAAAATGTTTGGGTGACCAAGAACCGCGCATTGTGAGTCGACAGCCACACGGCCGGATCGATCTAGTAGACCTGGCGAATGAATCGCTTCTACTAACTTCTTGCCGAGCATCGATGCTTTGACCCCTGCAGCCCAAATCACGGTGTGGGTGTTCAATTGTTTGGACTCACCGGCATTGCTCACGATAACGTGGTCCGGTTTGATTTCCATGAGTCGCGTTTCGTTCCAAATCTCAGCGCCAAGGCTGGTCAAGTCTCGCGCGGCCGCAGCGGAAAGCGTTGCATGATACCGGTCTAAGATGAGTTTGCTATTTTCGATTAAGACGACACGCGCTTTGCAAGGATCGATGGTACGAAAGTCATTTTTCATCGATTGATGAGCGAGTTCGCAGATGGCACCGGCCATTTCTACTCCGGTGGGGCCGCCACCGATTACCACGAACGTCAACAGGCTAGCCCGTTTTTCCATGTCCTCCGTAAGTTCGGCTTCCTCGAAGGCCGACAGCACGCGACGTCGGATTTCGGTTGCGTCTTCTATGGTCTTTAGGCCAGGGGCGAGCGGTTCCCATTCCGCGTCCCTTCCAAAATAATGGTGCGTTGAACCCGTTGCGACGACTAAATAGTCGAATGGGATCGTTGACTGATCTTCCAAAACGACATTTCGATTGGTAACATCGAAATCGGCGACGGCCCCTAAAAGGACTTGCGCATTTTTCTGTCTGCGGAAAATACTGCGAAGCGGTGCTGCAATGTTCGCGGGCGAAAGGCCACCCGATGCGACTTGATAAAGCAGGGGCTGGAATAGATGGAAGTTGCGTCGATCAACTAATTTGATTTCGACATCCGCTCTGCGGAGTGCCCTAACGCAGGCCATGCCCGCGAAACCGCCTCCGATCACAACGACTTGGGTTTTGGTAGAATGCTGCACAGTGTTCGTTTGATTAGAGTTTTCGGGTGAGTTCTTCCACGTCTCTTCTTTAGTTATGCGATCAGCAGAACGAAAAAAGCGTAGGATGGGACCATTGCCCCGTCCGTCGATTCGTTCGGGACAGTTGATTTGTTTAGGACAATGGTCCCAAACTACAACCGGTTCCACGCAGTCTGCCGATCGCATCGGCTTGATTGTACGATAACTTCACCTCGAAATATCGTCGAATGACCATTTAACCTTTGGAATTCCAACCTGAACTCATTTTCCATTTTGAAAAAAGTATGATCGAAAGCACTGCTCTCAAAAATAAACATGTCGTTGTAACCGGAGGGGCCACAGGAATTGGATTTGCCATTGCAAATCTCTTTTCCAAAAGCGGAGCCCAAGTCGCCATTGGTTCTCGACGGCAGGATGCGATCGACAGCGCGATTGAACTATCGAACTCAGGCATGTTGGGGCACACGCTCGATGTAGCATCACGAGAAAGTGTCGAAAGTTTTTTCTCTTGGATAGTGACTTCGCTTGGCCAAGTCGATTTTTTGGTCAATGCCGCCGGCGTCAACATTCGCGATCGCTCGATAGGGAGCATGGCCCCGGAGCAATGGGACCAAGTCATGGCGATTAATGCCACAGGTGCGTATAACTGCATTCACTCGGTTTTGCCTCAAATGCGAGCCAGGCAGAATGGAATGATCATCAATATTTCCAGCGTGGCCGGGAAAAGGGCCTTGGCTTTGGGCGGTGTGGCTTATGCAGCGAGCAAGTTCGCGATGACCGCTTTGGGAACTTGTGTGTCGAACGAAGTCTGTTCGGAAAACATTCGAGTGACGAACGTTTACCCTGGCGAAGTCGACACGCCGATCCTCGAGCAGCGACCAACTCCCATCAGCGAAGACCATCGTCAGAGGATTTTGCGACCGGACGACATTGCGGAAATAGTGGTTGGGTTGGCGAGTCTTCCCGACCGAGTGCATGTTCCGGAAATTGTCATAAAACCCGTGAGCCAGCAATATTACTAAGGAAGTCGGCTTGAAAGTTTCTATTTTAGTTCCCGCGTTCAATGAGGAAAAAACCATTGAACGCATTTTGAACAAGCTGCTCGCGTTGCCAATCGATGATTTCGAAATCATTGTGGTCGATGACTGCTCAACCGATTCCACGGGTGAAATCGTTCGTCGGATCGCTTCAAACGTCTCGAATATCCGCTTTTTTTTTCAAGCTAAAAACTCGGGCAAGACGGCAGCGATCGCGAGGGCTATTTCCGAGAGTTCAGGCGAAATTTTGATCGTTCAAGATGCCGATTTGGAATATGACCCGAACGATATTCCGGGAGTCATTGCCCCGATCGTTGAGGGGGTAGCCGACGTGGTTTATGGCAGTCGATTTTTGGTCAAACGTGCTTCGCGGGTTTTATATTACTATCACTACCTGGCAAATAAGCTACTTACTTGCTTGAGCAATATCCTTACGAACCGCAATATGTCGGACATCGAAACGTGCTACAAAGCCTTCCATCGCAGCGTGATCGGCCCCTTGCTTCTGAAAAGCAAGGGGTTTGGAATGGAAGTCGAAATCACGGCGATGGTCTGCAAAACGCGAGCCAGGACCTACGAAGTTCCCATTTCTTACTATGGGCGCACGTATGAAGAAGGAAAGAAGATCGGAACCTGGGATGGCGTAATGGCCATTTGGTATATTCTTTATTTTAATTTAATCCAGCCCTATACCAACGCGGGCCGGACCTACGTTAAAACGGTCAATGAATTGCTTGAAAAGCGACATGCTTGAACGTTGATTTTGTTAACCCGAAGCGGGAGCGAGGGATTGCAGCAGGCCTGCCGGCTCACGCTCCGAGTTGCGATGTTGCCACTATCGATAGGTGTTCTCAAAAAATCACAGCCTCTCCATGTTAGAAAAGCATAGGTCTAACGCTTAGATTGCTCGATTCCTTGCTTCCCCCAACCGGGTTCGATCTGCTATACTAACCTGTATTCAAGGACGAGCGTTCGAGCTCCCCCCCAACCATTATCTTGTATGAGCCGCGGCTCCGCGAAAAGATTTCGATATGTCGGATCATTGGAATAGTATTGCAAATTTGCTGAAAACTCCTTCCCTCAACCCAACCACCAAAAAGACGGACGGCTCGCCAAAGTCAGCAAAAGTTGCAGCCCCCGTCGAACCCACGGTTCGAATTGAGGATCCGGAGGCTACACCAGAAGCTCCCAAAGCAAGACCTGAACCCTCGCGATTGAGAAGTTCATGGGACGCAGTTGCTACCTTTTTCGGTGTGGCAGCGCCAGAACAACAGTCAGAACCCGAATCAAATACCTCGACGTCGGCAGAATCCTCTAGCGTTTCCAAAACTTCGGCTGGCTCCAAGAAGACAAAGCCAAGCATGTGGGGGGATAGTTCTGACGAGCTTGTCAGCCCACCGCAAATTGAGAAGACTGCGTCGCAAATCGAAAAAGCTAGCCCTCGATTCGAAGAAAATGCCGAAGCTCCGCTTGAAATCGAGTTTCCCCGCGGACGATCCCGAGGACGCGACCGAGGCCCTCGCTCGGACGACGCCGACCGAAATGCCTCCCCTGCTTCAGAACCAACCGCTAGACGATCACCGTCTACGGACCGTAGCGACGAGCCAAAGGTTTTGGATCCCGAACGACGTTCCCAGCGACAACAACCCCGGCGCGGGCGTCAAGCGGACGTGCGTGCCGATGCTGCCTTCGGCCAGCCTGAATTCGCTCCTGAAGCGATCATCGACGAACCAGAGAGCATTGAAACCGAATCCCGGGATCGCGATCCCCCGAGGGGCGATGCTTCTCTGCCGCCACGAGGCAGAGGCCAACGCTCCTCTTCTGAGGGCCAACGCGAACCAAGACCGGAACGCGGGCCGCGGCCTGAACGACCAGCCCGTGACGATCGGCCGCCCCGACCACAACCGGAAGGAAGAGCTGAACGGCCACCAAGACCACCTCGCGAGGATGGATTCGACCGTGAAACGAGTAGCGATCGTCCTGAAAGACAACCACGTTCCGAATCACCAGCTCGACCTGCCCGGCCCGAAGGACAACCGAGACAACCTCGATCGGAAAATACCGAGCGACCTAGCCGACCGGATCGAGGTGATAGACCACCGCGAACGGAACGACCAGAACGTACTCCCCGCACTGACGTCTCCGAACGAGCAGATGTTTCGGATCGCAGCGATAGACCTGCCCGCTCAGAAGGTGCCCGCTCAGAAGGTGCCCGCTCAGAAGGAGTGAGAGCCGAAAGAACTTCCCGACCTGATAGACCAGCACGTAGTGAAGGTGGCGATAGACCACCTCGCGGCGAGCGATCCGAACGTCCTGTTGCCTCGCGTGTCGAACGCACCAACCGCGATGCACCTTCGGACAGACGCCCTGCCGCATCCAATCCGCCTAAGAAAACGAGCGGGTTCGGCGCTGGGATTCAAGACGATGATAGCTTCGCATTTGTCGACGAGCCAATCGAATCAAACGATGACTTCGACTTCGTACAAGACAGCCAAGAGACCGAACCGAATGATGAAACGGTTTCCGAGTTTAATGACCGAGAAGCGGTACCACGTCGTCGACGTGGGCGTGGACGACGAAATGGGCCGCGATCCAACGACAGTGAAGCCTCGACGGATTCTCGAGCAGCTGATGATGACCGCAATGAGGAAGATGATGATTCCAGCGACTTCATCAGCAAGAACAGCCGAATTCCATCCTGGCAAGAAACGATCGGAACCTTGGTCGCGGTGAACATGGAAAATCATCAGCGAAACCAAGGTCAAAACCGACAGCCACGAGGTCGTAGCCCAAGACGAGATCGATAGTTCTGCATGGCTCTCCGAGCCTTGACCTGACCCATGGTAGCAGGCACACTCAGTGTACCGTAGCCACAAAAACCAAAGGTTTTTGAATGTGGACGGCACACGGAGTGTGCCTGCTACTTTCTACTTTGCGGCAGTTCGATAAGCTCACAGACTTTCCGCTACACACGTCCCAACCGGTCTAGTGCTTCTTCCGCCCAAGGGCTTTGGGGCGACAGCTGCAAGAAACGTATCCAATGCCTAACCGCTTGCTCGCTGTCCGAGATTTCGTCCAAGCATTTTGCTAAATGATAGTGAACGTCAGGGTAACCGTCGTCGCGTGATAACGCTCCTTGAAATGCTGCAACTGCCAAGACGGTCTGGCCCGTCTCCGCCAAGACGCAGCCAAGATTCGCACGCGCTTCAATAAAGTCTTCGTCCAGTTCGATCGCGTTATAGTAACGTTCTCGCGCCGCGGAAATATCTCCCGTTCGATAGAGCAACTCTGCCAACTGAAAACAAATCTCGGCAGTCATTCCGTAGCGAGCCAGGATGATACGATACCAGCCAATCGACTGTTCCAACCGTCCTTCATCCTCAAGCTCCTCTGCCGCTTGGAGCATTTCATCCCGTGTCCAATTTTGCACCTCGGTCGCATTAGAGTCCGATGCCTGCGAATCAGACTGAAACGGAATCGTTGCGGCGACGGATAGAGTGCTAGTCGAGTCAAATTCACCAATCGATTCGGTTCGGTCAAAATCTAAGTGCAATTGACCATTTGCACCAAGTAACTGACCACCGTGTCGCAATAGCAACCTCCGTCCATCGACAACCAGATCGAGCTCCATCAACGAACGATTCTGTACCCAAGTTGAGAAATCGGCCAGTTGCCGCTTGATGTCACTAGGGTGTGCTCCTCGCCCGATCCAATTAACGAGCTGCCTTGCATTCTGAACTTGAACGAATTGAAAGTACGGCAAGCGATGCGCGACCTTGGCACTGGTGAGCAACCCCATGCGATACCAACGACGAATGTTGCGCACTGGAGTTTTCACCAGACCAGCAACCATCGCAGGTGTGTACAGTTGCAGACTTGTCGATTCGTCAACGACTCCCAATTGCAACCAGAGCTCGTGCTCATGAATCAGAGTCGTTCGGCCCTCACGAAGTCCTTGCCGAATGGATTCGCTGAGTAAGGCGGAAAGGTCTTCAGCGGGAAGCTCGTCCGCTCCAATGATCACAACGTCCACGTCGCTAGTGACGCGATCAAGTGGAATTCCGCCATGGTCTCGAACGAGCTGCATCGCTTCTTTGCGAGACAAAGCCCCGAGCTTACCGACAAAAACGATTCGCTTCCCGAGTAAAATGGAGGGGGATTCGTTCATTACTTCAAACAGCCTTCGACGGACGGTCCACAAGATTGAGGCCCCATTGGCCCATACGCTTAAGCAGCCCGTGTTGTGTCATATCAAATTGCAATGGAGTCACGGTCACGTAGCCTGCAAAGAGAGCGTTCAGGTCGGTTTCATGATCGGTAGGCTTTGGTGGCGGGTCGTTGGTTGACCAATAGTAGTTTCGGCCCTTGGGATCCTGCCGCTTGATATAGTGATCACCGTATCGTTCAACACCCATCGGTACGCAATGGACTTCCGGCATCGTACCCGCTCGAAAGGCTTGGGTCGCTGCCGTTGGGATATTGATATTGTAGAGTTCGCTGGCGGTGCCCTGATGCATCAATATTTGGCGGATGATTGAGACCGCTATCTCTGCAGCTGCTTCGAAGTCGGCATGGGAGTCGAACTCGAGAGAAACAGCAATGCTCGGAATGCGAAAGAATGCACCTTCGATTGCGGCCGCGACTGTTCCTGAGTACAGCACATTGATGCCAGCATTCAGACCGCCATTGATTCCGCTAACGATCAAGTCGACCTTGCCGCCAGCGAGTTCTGATACCCCGAGCTTGACGCTATCTGCTGGCGAACCATCGACAGCCCAACCTCGAAGGACTTCGCCATCGAAGACTTCTTTGCAGGTAAGCGGTGTCAGGTACGTGATCGAGTGGCCTACGCCACTTTGCTCAGTTGCGGGTGCTACCACCAACACTTCTCCAAGTTGCACCAATGCTTTTCGCATCGCCAAGATGCCGGGAGCATGAATTCCGTCGTCGTTAGCCAATAAAATCTTCAACATAAAGTCCAGGTAGTTGGAAGGGGTCAAGAGTATGTAGCGGAAGCCGCCAAGGCTTTCGACAAATTCACCAACGAATTTCCAGAGACACACCGAAACTCCGGCGAGTTCCGCTACCTGAAAATCAACTTGGATTCGACACTAGTGCTTGTGGCCGTCTTCGTGTACGAGCAAACAAGTCTGCTCCTTGCCATCGATGACTGCGATCAACTTCGAATGCACGCCTTTGGTATCTTTTCCGCTTGCGTTGACCATCCCCACCAATTCTTCGTTGACGATCGAAAAGACCGACCCTGCGATTTTCGCTTTCTCGTCTTTTTCAAGGGAGAATGATTTCTTGGTGTCACCGGAAACGACGTCAATCTTGACCGACTCAACGACAGCACCCTTGCTGACAATTTCTTCTAGGTAGATCGAGAGTTTGTGGGTGGCGTCATCATTGCCCCATTCGAAATGCACATCGGACTTATCAAAGGCCTCGACATGTCCGCCGTTGGGACCCGGGGCACTGTGGTCATGCCCAGCGTGCGAATCAGCGACGGAATTTGCCTTCGCCGGTGCTTTCTTTAATTCACAACCGGACAAACCAACGATGCTGCTCATTGCCAAACTGGCCAGCAATAGGGACGTACGCATTTTTCGACTCCATCGGAAACTTGACACGAACTAGATTCGACTGAATTGGAATCGATAATTCCGAACTGACAAGGCGAAGTTGACGAACCATTTGGATTGGAAAGTGTCCAAACGGCATCGCTCGTAGGCGCGGAAACGAATTTTCCGCTCAGACGAAGGCACCGGAACACCAATATTTTGGCGGAAAAGTTGCTTTACTCGATCGTTTTCAATGCCCAGAACCTACCCGTTCACTGATCGGAGCCAGATTTTTCACGCCCGATGGCTTCGGCAGTGGCTATACTTTAGAGATAAGTGCCCAAACTTTATGGCCGCGAGTTTTACGACCTCAACTTTAGGAGTAATTTTCCCTTTGCATACGCATGATCGCTCGGAAGGTTTAGCAAGCGAACGAAGTATCCTGGCCCGGTTGATTTTGCCAAAGGATATTGCAGCCGAGGACCCATTTGATGAACTCAATGGCTTGGCAACGACTGCGGGCACGACCGTAGTTGGCACCGTCGTCCAACGCAGAGAGCATCCTGACCAGACTACGTATTTGGGCAAAGGTAAAGTTACTGAACTTCTGGGGCTCATCGAAATGCAGAACGCGGACGTCGTTCTGTTCGACAACGACCTCAATCCATCTCAAACGAGAAACCTCGAACGCGCCCTCAACATCAAGGTCATCGATCGATCTGAGCTGATCCTCGATATCTTTGCCTCTAAAGCCCAGACTCACGAAGCGCGTTTGGCCGTTGAACTGGCACAGCTTGAATATTCGTTACCGCGTCTAAAGCGCATGTGGACGCACTTATCTCGTCAGTCGATGGGCGTCGGGATGCGTGGCCCTGGTGAAAAGCAATTGGAAGTCGATCGCCGCCTCGCTGAAAAGCGCGTTCAAGACTTGAAAGCGGAATTGGAGAAAGTGGAGAAACGAAAGGCTCGTGAAGTCGCATCGCGAAGCGACACGTTCAGCGTATCTCTTGCCGGTTATACCAACGCCGGTAAAAGCACCTTGATGAACGTTTTGACCAACGCAAATGTCGAAGCCGTCGATCGCCTCTTTGCTACTTTGGATACGCGAACTCGCAAGTGGATGCTACCCGGTTGGGGACCGATTCTTTTGAGCGATACGGTCGGATTTATTCGCGATCTTCCGCACCGTCTCATCGCCAGCTTTCGAGCGACACTCGAAGAGACTCGACATGCAGACCTGTTGATGCACGTTGCGGACGCAAGCAATCCGGCGGTGCTTCAACAAATTTCGGCGGTCTACAAAGTGCTCAAAGAAATCGGTATCGAGGAAAAAGAAACCTTACTCGTTCTGAACAAAGTGGATTGCGACGGAGCATCCGAACGAGTCAAGTCGATTCAAGACCGCTACCCAAATTCGATTCCTATCTCCGCTCATTCGGGGCTCGGTGTCCAGAGACTTGCGATGGCCGTAAGCGACGCACTTACAAAGAACTTCGTTGAGCTTGAAGTGCGATTGCCTTTAGAAGATGGGAAAACCATTGCATGGCTTGCTAGCGTGGCGGAGATCATGTCCAAGCAGTACAACGATGATCATGCTTTGGTGCATTGCCGCATGCCGAGTAGTGCGGCTGGTAAACTGGCTGGTCACGGAGCAGACATTCGAGTCATCTCGGGTAAAATTCCAATCGCGGCCGAAAAGAGCATGCCCGACTCCGCCACCTTCTTGCCGTCGGTATCGAATGAGGAGCAAGCTTACACGGCTGACCAGCCAACGGCAGGCGGGACCGCTTCGGATACGATCGGCGAAGTTGCGTAGAGAATGGCTCGACGCAATCTAAAGGATGCGAGGATCATTGTCACCGGCGCATCGAGCGGGATAGGTCGAGCGTTGGCGATCCAGCTTTGCCAACGTGGAGCAATTGTACTCGCGACTGCTCGCCGCGCAGATCGGTTAGACGAACTCCAGCAGCTTTGCTGTTCTATGCCTGGCAGCTTGACAACCATGGTTGGCGACTTGACCAGCGAGCACCATCGTCAGGAAATCGCATCGCAAGCGACTGTGGAATGGAATGCAATCGACGTGCTGATCAACAACGCTGGTGCAGGAGCGATTGGCCGTTTCGATGGCGCGTCCGCCGAACGACTTAGACGCGTCATGGAGATCGATTTTTTCGCACCGGTGGAACTCACCCGATTGTGTTTGCCGCTTTTGGGAAAGGGCCGCAGGCCAGCCATCCTCAATATCGGATCGGTACTTTCCCACCGAGCGGTCCCTAACAAAAGCGAGTACTGCGCAGCCAAATTTGCAATGCGAGGTTGGGCGGAATCGCTGCGTGTGGAGCTGGCGGCACAGCGCATCGAAGTGCTTATGTTGAGCCCAAGCACAACACAAAGCGAATTTTTCGAATCGCTGGTGGATACCAATCCCAACGTGAAAAGCAAATCGGTGGGAAGCATGCGGCCTGAGCGCGTGGCCCAGCTGGCAATTTCCGCGTTAGTGCGGTCTAAAAGAGAAATGATTCTGAGCTTAGGTGGAAAAGGGCTCGTTTGGGCAGGCCGGCTATTCCCGCGACTCACAGACCGTATACTGGGGCGATTTGCCTAAAGGATAGGATAAGCTTCCAGCCTGCCTGAGTATGACGACAGGCTGGAAGCCTATCCAATTGATTCTTTGTTGAGCAACATTAGGAACTTGAACGTAAGGAGCATTCTTTTGATTGACAACTCGTTGGGAGACGCAGACTTTTATGATCCGAAGGACTACGTTGGTATCGGCAAGCGTCTGATCGTCATGCTTATTGATTCGATGGTAATTGTTGCGATGGGCATTATGCTCTGGACGCCTTTCCTCGTGTTGATCTTAACGCAGGTGCTTCAGGTCGACGCGAGTGGGATATTTTGGATGTTGTTGCTTCTGGCAACCTGGATCTATCTTGCGCCGATTAAGCGATCGGACTTTGGGACGATTGGATATCGGCTAATGGGGATCAAGCTCGTTTCCGCGAAGGGAGGGAGGCCGTCATTAATCAATATGACAATACGGATGGTAATGTGGATGTTTGGACCATTTAACCTAGTCCTCGATCTTCTTTGGCTTGGAGCGGACACAGAAAACCAATCCTTGCGAGACTGCTATTTGAGCACGTATCTGGTCACACGAAACGCAAAGCCGGTTGGGCGTGCTCCGCTGCATTTAACACGCTACAATGCGATGGGGTTTTCGCTCGCCTACCCACGCGTTTGTCGACCAAGATAGGTCGTTGTCGTCGAAGCAGTGGCTGCTGGAGTCCAGGCTTTAGCCGTTGTTGTTGCGGCCCCCGTCGGCGAAAGCATACACTAACGGGAACCCAACAATTCAGTTTGGACAGAGGACAAAATCTTACTTCAACGCTTCAAATAGATTGCTTTTATCGTCCGTCCATAGGACCGTCTTGCCTCGTGGAATCGTTGGTTTTACTGCTCCCAAGGCCCGATCGATGGTTTCTTTTTTGTTTGACATGATAGCCCAGCAGGACTCGCGTGCGCCGGGGCACGCAGCTTGTTCGTCCAAGACAATGAGCGCCTCTAGCTTTGCGTTTTCCGCGAGTCCGCCGACGATCGATTTGAGATCGAAGTACAGATTCGAAATATGGAGTGCGAGAATTCCATCCTCGTTCAAATGCCGTCGGTAAATCTCCATGGCTTCTCGGGTTAACAAGTGGACTGGAATCGCATCACCGCTGAAAGCGTCGAGGACGAGAACGTCGAACGCTTGCGGTTCCTCGCGTTCCAAGGTCAAGCGAGCATCGCCCAATACGAGTTCGACAGAAGCGGGCGAATCCTTTAAAAACGTAAAATACTCTTTGGCTAGTTCGATGACGACATCGTTAATCTCGTAAAAGCGGTACCGATCGCCTGACTTGCCGTAGGTTGCAAGCGTCCCCGCTCCGAGTCCAACCACCCCGACATGACGCGACTTATCCGGTCGATGGTTCAAAAGTGCGATTCCGACCCCTGATTGTTCCGTGTAGTAAGTGGTTGGTCGATGCGTTGTTCCCTCTTTTAGAAACTGAGATCCATGCACAATGCGACCGTGCACCAACTCACGAGTCGATTCTCCGGATCGAGGGTCATGACTGTTCGCAACGCTAAGTACGCCATAAAAATTCCGTTTGGCGACGATTTGATGATTTGAAATAGATGTCCATACTGTGAGCCAAACAACAGCGACGCTGGGTAAAGCGATGGCCATGGTAAGCTTTGACCAGGTGGGAACACGATTCTTCCAAAAGGAATTGCTTTGCAGGTAGGTTTCAAGGAACACTAGAACGCAAGCAAAAAGTCCGAGTTGCCATTCAAAATATCCTTGAAATAAAACGGGTGCCAACAGTCCAACAAAGAGTCCGCCTGACGCTCCGCCAGCGGACAAAGTCATGTAGAACGACGTGAGTTTGCTGGGATGGGGTTTCAATCGTACAAGTTCGCCGTGACAAACCATGCAGGAAAAGAAAAGGCCACCGAAATACAGCAGCAAGTCGATTGTTAGCGGCGTGCGATACTCGACCAGCTTGAGCGCAAAGAGTGCGAGGAACGAAATCGCTGCCAACATGATGCAGGGGCGACGGCTGTACCAGCGATCGCTTTCAAACGTCAAAATAAAGGTTAACAGATAGATGGCCAGGGGGATTACCCATAGAAACGGTATGACTCCGGTGTCCAGGCAGACTTGATTGGTCGTCGCCAACAGCATGACTGAGGGCAACATTGAAAGGGCAAACCAAGCGCCGATCGTTGGCCAAGTCGTTGGATTCACAAGATCCGATAGTGCATTCGGATTTGTCGCTTGGGCAGTTGTGGTTTTGTTTGAGCGAAACAAGACGATTCCCGAAAGGCCGCAGGCAAATGCGAAGCCGCCAAACGCGATGGACCAAACGGTCGATTGTTGCGACGACGAAAAGGCTGGCTCAATCACGAACGGAAACGAAAGCAATGCCAGCATCGAGCCAACGTTGGAGAGAGAGTACAGTCGATAGGGCTGTTCCAAAATCTTGGATTGTCCAAGCCACGATTGGAGGAGCGGACCAGTAGACGACAGCAGGAAATAGGGTGCTCCAACTTTGCAGGCAAGCAACAGCATAATCATCCATGTCGGCGATTCGTCCCCGATCGGTTTCCACGCATTGGTTGGGGCGATCGGCAATGTCAACGTTGCGAGAAGGAGCAGGCTGCAATGCAGTGCGATTTGGACGCGTAAAGCCAAGAATCGGTTGAGGAGATGCGCATAAGCGTATCCGCCGAACAATAAAACTTGGAAGACCAACATGCAAGTGGTCCAAACGCCTGGGCTGCCGCCGTACCAAGGCAAAATGTATTTGCCCATGATCGGTTGAACTTGGAAGAGTAAAAACGCGCTCACGAAAATGGTCAAGGCAAAGAGAAGAACGGTGATGCGATGCTTGAGCGTTTTGTTCATGAACGTTTTGTACGGAGAAACTCCGTAACCTGCTCTATGGTTTGAAAATATGAACCGAGGTACAAGTGAGCGGCAAGGCGCTAGCCGCCGATGTTTTAAGGAACCGGAGATACAAACTGCTTTTCATAACCCGACGCGTGAGCGAGGGATTTCATTGCCAGTCCCTCACTTACGCTTCGGGTTATGAATAATCCGCGATGTCGCCTTGCCGCTTACAGCCCAGGTTTAGAAAAATACAGCCGAACCAAGAAAATGCGCAAAAAGTTGTTCCAATTGAGGAAACATTAACGACTCTGCCAGCGGAACTACTGGTTTGTATCGATTAACCGATCACTTGGTAAGACTTTCGTTCGCGCTGACTCGAATGTACTTCTTGAGCGAAAGGAGTCGACCTTCCTTAATGCCTCGGATGTTCATCAACTCTTCTACCGAACGAAAGCTTCCCACTTCGTCGCGATACTTCAGGATATCACTCGCGAGTTTTTCTCCCACTCCTGGCAGCAGATTGAGTTCTGCTTCGGTGGCTTCGTTTAGATCGACGATAAGATGGTTGGGAAGATGAGTGTCAGCATCATTGACGTGACTTCGAAAGAAAGCCACGCCAAGTGTCCAGATAACAATCAGGACGAGAAGGGCAGCGAAGGCTTGTGTTCGAATCCGGACGACTCGACTCCGCTCTTGATTGCGGGAGCCGGCTTCATCGGGTTCGATTGCCTCCTGCATGACCGTGTTTCCTAATTCGCTCGCAGTTGCTGGAGCACTTCGCTGACAATGCGATCGATGACGGAGTCGTCTGCGATCGACGCGTTGTTGGTACCCGCATTGGCAAGCGTTGGTCGCTTGTTTTGCATGAAATCAAAGCCAGAAAGCAGTTCTTGCAGTTTCCCTTGCGTGACGTCGGCAGCATTGACTTGTTGCGGTGTTAGAGGCTGACGCGATTGACCTAGATCCCAACCTCGGATCTTGGCACCGCGGCGGAAACCTTCTGGGAACTCGGCGGTCGACAACATTGTATCGAACAGCGGGAGCAGCTTGTATTGGATTTGCATGGCCCGATCCCATTGTCCAGCCCGGGCAGCTTCGTAGATACTTCGGGTCAATTCAGGAACGACACCGCTCGTGGCGTT
>Ga0105045_10001661_pt1 | contig 18332 bp, 13 predicted proteins | sample MAT02_FD_78089 | JGI IMG/M metagenome (GOLD analysis project Ga0105045, IMG submission 78089) | Freshwater microbial communities from Lake Fryxell liftoff mats and glacier meltwater in Antarctica - MAT-02 (megahit assembly) | ecosystem: Environmental > Aquatic > Freshwater > Ice > Liftoff... | reverse complement strand
TCTGGAAAAGCGTAGCGAACACGCAGTGCAGTCGGATCTCCAAGATTATAACCACTGCCACCAAAAGTAAGGGGTGTACCATCACGCCAAGAACCCGTGATATAGTTATAATATTCGTTCGGCAAGGCCGGATCTACGGTACCAGGAGGCGCAGGCTGACCACCACCGCCACGGTTGTAATACATGAAAGAACTCATGCCGATTTCAACTTCTATTTCAATCGAATCGAACGGAATATCAACGGTACTGGTATCTGGCACCAGCATAGGTTTCAATGGACCACGGAAATAGTCCACTCCTAAGAGCGGAATTTTAGAGCCGTAGGTCGGAACAGCACCCAAGCAGTTAGCCCCTGGCTGACCGTCCACGGGATCTTGGTTATAAATGTACATGAGACTTTTGGCCGTGTCACAACCAATATAGTCGTCGTCTGAACAACCTAAGTCAGCATCCACCCACATCGCAAAGAACATGGAGTCAATCCGATCCGAGGCGCGATTAATCAATTTGTATCGCTGGAAGGTCATATCGTTCAACTCATCGTTGGTGGTATAACCAAATGCCTGCACCTGCACCTCCATTTGAATGGCTTTGCCATTGGTACGGGCGTGGGCTTGGCCACCGCCGTGGTCGTTGTAAACCCAGAAAATCATCTCATCCGGATATCTATCCAACGCGCAACCGCGAATTTCAATAGAAGGATAATCACCTTCCAACGGCTCGTAAGTACCGAAAGTAGGGCCATTATCAAAATAGCCAGCCAAGGCCTGCTCGGTAAAAGGCAACTCGAAGCCCCAAACAGAGAAGAAATACTCGTTGCCTTTGGCGGGCCAACTTCGAACGCCGCGTGGGATATCTGATTCATTGAGGTTACCCTTGGCGATATTGGCTAAGTGGGTACGAATTTCATCCCCCGTTACACGGAAGTGACGGTCCCAGTCGGCACAAGCGAAGGATTCTGTGATGCCATTCAAAGACAATGGTCCGGGCCAAAAGTCATTGCGGCCATCATTCCGGTAATCTTGGCAGGCGAGTTTCAGGTTGTTACCTGGGTCAATACCGCCCAGCCAAACAGCACCCGCAAAGATAGAAGATACTTCTGGTTGTCCAGAGGCCGGATCTACTTTCGGTACAATGTAACGACCGTTGGTAAAATCCCACCAACAGTCACCGCCGCCCAATAGACGAGCGCGAACATTATTGATGGCTTGGTCAATTTGACTTTCCGAATTAGCGCACACGTCTCGGTACTGCGCTTTTTTTGTGGTCTTGGAAGCCTTCGGGCGGTTTTCAGGCTCCCGGGCTTGCAGGCCCATGACCCCCAACGCCAAAATGGCTACTAACCAAATTCTATGGATACGCATGGTAAAAAATTTTTTAATTTTTTTAAAAAAAAGTGAATAATTTGGGCTTGAGGCCTTCGGTAAATCGCTAGCATTTTACCGAAACGGCTCAAATAGGGGTCGAATTGCCACAATTTAGAAGAAAATCGAGGCCCCAATGAATAGACGGCGTGGAAGGGCGAAATTGTTGGGGTCGCGCACCAACCAAGAGTAAGAATCTAAGTAAGCCTGTTGATTCAAACCCGTTTCTTCTACCTGACGAAGGGCTGCAAGTCCATCGGCAAATGCCAAATATCCATCATCGGTGGGAGAACCCGTAGAACCATAGACACTCAAAATATTCAAGCGGTTGAGTAGGTTGGTTGCCCGGACATACACGTTCAAATCCACTCCTTTTTTCGACTTAGGATTGAGGCGGAACGTTTTGTCCACCCGTAAGTCCACATTGAAGCGCCATGGAAGGCGACTACCATTCACTGCACCAACGGTACCCGCTGCACCGAAGCGCGTCGGGCGTAATTTAGCAGTGTAAGGACGACCAGAAGCCGCAAACACCAACAAATTCACCCCGAAATCAGCCAAGATTTTCTTGCCATTAATCATCGGGCCGTTGTAGCCTTTACCTCCGTCAAAACGGTAGTCAATAGTGGTACTGATATTATGACGTTCGTCAAAGTTCAAAGGGAACAGGTAACGGATATTACCGCGCTGAGTCAAACCCTGCTGAGACTCCGAATCCGAACCCGTACCATCTGCAAACTGCAAGGTGTAAGCGATGCGCACTTCTGTGTTGCCCGTACGACGTAAGTCATACTGCCAAGTGAAACCTTTAACCGTACCAAAATCCACATTGGCAAACGATTCGTACTGACCAATAACGGGTACATACAGTACGGAGCGAGTCTGAATCATATCGCGGAATTCGCGGTAGTAGGCAGAGAATTTAATCGCCGAGCGCTTGTTCAACTCCTGCTGGAAGCCTACTTCGTAATCCACCACGCGCTCAGGGCGTAGGTTGGCGTTGTTTTTCCTGCCTGGACGGTAGAAATAGAAGTAATCGCGCGGCGTCATTTCCCAGTTGCTGGGCGGACGCTGCACCAAAATGTCGTAGTGTGCAAAGAAGTTGGCTTTTTCAGAAATAGGGAAAGAGAAAGCCAAACGTGGCAACCAGTTTACTTGTGGCGTATAGTCGGCAAATGACTGTGACGGGTCAAAATCTGCTCTGTTAATGTTTTCGTTTGGATTAAAGAGGTACGGATTTACCACACCACCTCCAAAGATTACATTACCGTCATTGGCTTGGCGACCGTCGGGGAAGTACCACTGATCACCATTCCGATAAGCCGTTACGGTCGCATCCTGCTCGCTCACAGTATATACCTTGAAGTCATCGCCAATGGTATTCGGGCGGGTATCAGAGGTAGGTACCGTAGTAAAGAAGGTGTTTGCATCCATCACTTTGTAAAGTGAGTATTGATCATTTAACACCTTGGTATTCAGGTCAAAACGCTCAAAGCGAACACCCAAACTAAAGATCATCTTGTTAAAGGTAAATTTATCCTTCAACCAAGCCGCTTGATACAGCGGGCGTAAGGGGGCAACGGGGAAATTACGCACACCGTCCACGTCGCGACTCGTAAAAAAGTCATTAAATGTAATTCCATCGGGTGTTTTATTGCCTAAGTAGTCGTAGCCGTAATAGTTTACCAAGTTCTGATCCATCAATTCACGTGGAGAGAACATAGAGAGGCTCAGTTGACTAGGATCTAACGCATTTACATTGACCCACTCATTGATGGGCAAGCCCAAAGAATTGCGGATTTCGCGGTAAAAGCGGCTTTCTGGCAAATCTACGGTTGCATAAGGGTGAAGATCTACATCAAGCCCTATCTCGGGTACAAAGACAGTACCAATCACCTGGCTGGTATCCAAGCCATTGAGGTGGATGTTGGCAAACTGGCTACCCCAGAGGTACAGTTGGTTGGGGCGTATAGTATAAAAACGTTGATTGCGCTGCTCGTTGAGCAATCCAAACTGGATGTTGTGCACGCCGCTTTTTCCAATTCTAAGGTCAAAGTTGACGGTAGCATTCAGGGTTGCAAGGTCATTTTCTGTCTTATTATTGCGGTTGAAGGGTATGCCAACGTTGGCATACATTCCACCCCACACATCGTCAAAAACTTGTGTAAAATTACCATTACGTGCCAAATAAGTCAACTCTGCAGGGAAAAAAGAGGTAAGAATCGCCTCCTCATCTTTGATGGCAAACTGATTGTAGGCCTCCAAAATTGGGTTCTGAGTACCGGGGGTATATCTTCTAAAGAAATCATTGTATCCTTCGTGTACCCAATTACCCGCGTCGTTGGGGCCAGTGACAGGAACCTGCTCATTTTCAAAACGACCTATGTAGCCATAATCAAACAAACGGTCTTGGTGGCGAGGATCGAAGGTTCTGGACGTATTGCGCTCGTAAGCAAACTGCAAAGTGTAGTTGGCATTGCTAATAGAAATGCGTTTACTACCCATATCCTTGCTGTTATCTGCGTTGCCTAAGCGGTGACGGAAGCGGAAATTACCTCGGTAGGTATTATTAAAATTCGTAGGGTTGTTTTGGGCATTCAGCAAAAACCAGCCAGGCTGGTCAATGGCATCACCACCGTCCACCAGATTCCGAGAATCTACGAATGTGCCCGTAAGACTCACATCAATCGCATCGCTTAGGCGCAAATCAAGCTTGCCGTTCAAGTCAAGCCTGCCAGATTGCTGGAAAGGACGAGCGGGCAAAGCATCTATATCATCGTTGGTCAGAAATTCTGCAGCATTAACAATGCTAGTGCCCAAGCGGCGAAGCGGACGTTGCTCCAACTCGCGTATTACGCTTTCCTTAGCGCGGAACACGGGCGTGGCAGGTGGATCATCTTCGTCTTCGTTGAGGTATTGCGCAGACAATCGGAAGCCCAAAATGGTTCGGGTGCTGTTATCTGACAATTTCTTTTTGATAATCGGGCCACTGATGTTCGCCGTAGCCAAAAGGAAGCCGAAGTTGTCAATCCCCTTCGAGTTTTCCACATCAATACCGCCGTGGAAATCACCGGCAGGGCCTTTGGTGATACCAGACACGATACCACCCGTTACGTCGCCGATTTCGGCGCCCAAGCCGCTGGTGATAACCTGCAACTGCTCCAAATCCTGTACCGGTGGAATACCGCCAGATACCCGAATACCGTCAATGTAGTAGTCCGTACCATTGGAGCGCGAACCCCTGATATTGACATCTCCTCCATCAATAGAAGAGGCACCCACCGTGGTGGCCACGATGGTATTGATACTACGAGTCGGCAGATTCTTAATCTGATCGGACGTGAGTGTTTGACCGCTGGATGTTTGATCTTGTTGAATGAGTGGCACTATATACGCCACAATTTCGACCACATCAAACACGTTTGAGTTGGACATCACCAAATCTTGCGTGTTGAGTTGTCCTGACAACACCCGCACACCTGCAATTTTCTTGCTTTGGTAGCCCGTGAAAGAGAATTCCACATCATAAGTACCAGGATCCAATAGGATACGGTACTCACCATTAAAGTCGGTGATTGCGCCACGCACGAATTCCGAGCCTTTTGACACCTTCACCGTTGCGCCAATGAGGACTTCTGTTTCGTCGCTGATGGTACCCGTCAACATCGTAGTTGACTGGGCATAAGCGACGACAGCACCCGAAAGGAGTATCGCAAATGTTAGTAGTAAAGAACGTACCATAGAACTGAGATTGAAAAATTTACTTATTAGGTTTGACTAAACAGTTTTTTGTGGGTTACGCTTTCAATGGTTGGAGGCGAAATTTTCAGAAAAATTTGAATGCCGCGCTTATTTTTTGTAGCAAAATGTCCGCTAGAAGTTTTTTTGACTCCTGTGTCCAGCCAGCAATATGGGGCGAAAGCACCACATTCGGCAGGGCATGCAACCTTTCGTACATCACTTTGTCATTTTCGGTGAAAAGATGGGGCTTTTCCTGTTCAAACACATCCAAACACGCTCCTCCTACCTGACCATTTTCGAGTGCTTCTATCAGATTTTCCGTGCAAATATGTTGGCCGCGGGCGGTATTAATTAATACCACTCCGTGCTTGCAGGATTGCAAAAAATCAGCATTCACCCAATGAAACGTTTCTTCTGTGAGCGGCAAATGTAAACTTATTATGTCTGCTCGTACTTGTATCTGGGCTAAACTCACCTCATTTACCCAAGAAAATTCTTCCGAATACCCCTGAGGCTTATATTTATCGTAGGCCAACACCTCCATTTCCATTCCGGCGAGTTTGCGCGCAAATTGGCTTCCCGTGTGTCCAAACCCAATGATTCCGATCGTTTTGCCCGATAATTCCCAGCCTCGATTGGCCGCTCGTTGCCAAATATTTTGACGCACTTCTCGGTCGGCTCGCAGCAAATTATTCGATAATGCCAACAACATTCCCAAGGCTTGCTCCGCTACCGCATTTCGATTTCCCTCTGGGCTACTGAATACTTGCACTCCTTTTTGCGCCGCATAGCCCCTGTCCACGATCTCCATCCCCGAACCCAAACGAGCCACAAATCTCAACTTTTCCGCAGCATCCAAAAAAAATTTGTCCACTTTTATTTTACTATTTATCACCAGCCCCTCATATTTGCCAATCACCGCTAACGCTCCCTCCGGCGTAATATCAGGCAAAAAATCGCAACTCCACCCCAAGGATTCCAGTCCCGCTTGCAACAATGGGTGACAATCATCTGTAATTAGCACGCTTCCCATGTTGATGTATGATTAATAGGTCGAAATTAGACCTTCTGCTACAAATGCTTGGGTCGAAATGTGTGAACGGCAACTTTACAGGGGCGAACGCATATTCCCGATTCGTAAAAGAAATTGATATTTCAACAATATCTGTGGAAATTTGCCCCATCCTTTTCTTCCACTAACCCCGTCTTTTGCCAAACAAGCGGCAAAGATATTCAGACAAGTATATGAAACACATCTTTTTTTCAATTCTGACAGTATTGGCTTTTTGTCACTGTCAACCAGCAGCCCCCAAAACCAAAAATACCCTGTATTGCTACGTGCGATACGATGCGACAGGTAAAAAAATCAAAGCGGAAGCCGGCCTTTTCGATGCAATTTCTAAAGTGGCCCTTGATATTCCCCGCGGAATGCGTTTTCAATCCACTGAAATGAAAGCCCTGCCGGTTCGAGGGATCACCTATAGCCTCGAATTTCCGGCTGCTTATATCCAAAATCCCGTTTTCGAGCGCAAAAACGCGCAAGGTGTATCCGAACGTTACCCTGTTCAGGTGCCTTTGATTGATTCTTTTTTCTTTGAAACCAAGGTCATTTCGGTGCAAGTACCCTCTTTTATGGAATGGGTCGGTAAACCTTTAGAAAAGAACGAAACCTTGGTGTTTATGTGGGAAAATGCCGAAAAAGGCCGCACGATTCCCATGGAGGTTAGTTCTACCCTCGGAAAACCCCTAATTGAGATTCCGGCTGCCAAATTGGCGCAAATTGGACCCGGGAATTGGTCTTTGTACCTCGTGCGAAAACGCCGCGAAAGAACCGAAACCCTGGATTTGGTGGTGGAGAAAAGCACGGAATACTACACCAAACCGATTGAAATTCGGCTGGTGAAATAAAAAATATTGGGCCGATGGCGTATGTTCCACAGGCCCTTAGCCTATATTTAATTGCGCAGGCCGCTGGCCTGTATCTAATTGCACAGGCCGTTGGCCTGTGCTGGTGGGGGCGGGCTTTCAGCCCTTGGATGTATTTATTGTTTGCGCGTTTTTGCGTTGGCGGGTTCGGTTGAAAATACCGCCTCCAAATCCCAGTTGGCACGCAGGGGGTCTAGTTTTTGGGTGAAAATGAGCTCTGGCTGTCGTCGGGCATCGTAATCACCTGAATCCCAACGGCCATTTTGATTTCGATCTACTATCAAACGAGCGGTGTACACAGCCACGGGTAAATATTGAAAAATGAATTTCTGGGTTTCGGCCTCCGCTACCAATACCCGCTCTTCTTCTATTTTGACCCCGTTGAGCAATTGCAGCACGTAAGCTGTTCCGGGTTCGAGTTTGGGTACGCTCAGTTGTAGGTTGCCCAACTGTTTTTCGGTCGGCACATTGAAAATTCTCCGCAAAGTATCGGCATTGTCTTGTCCCCAAAGACTGCGGACGGCTCCCGGATACAGCAGCAAGGTGTACGATTTGCCCTGTTTCCAAGGGGTTTCTAAGCGCAAACGCCGTGGACTGCTTGAATCCGGCACGACCCCAAAATTCCATACTCGTATCGAATCTTCCCTTAATTCCCAGCGAGCGGTATCCACCGCCGAAATGGGCCAAACAAATGGAAGCAATGCTTTTTTACGGTGTATTTGCGTGACGGTTTGTGCACTCCGCAAGCGCGGCGGAGGCGGATTATTGCCTGAGATTTTGCCCCTGCCTTTATTTGAAGTCGGAGCTGCCACCGTTTCATCCCCAAAATCTTGCTGCTGGGCTTGCAAAAAGGATTCTCTGGCGTGTTTTTCGACTAAAACAGTGTCGAAACGAAGCCCCAGACTGTCATTTTCGAGTACTTTCTGCTGAGCCAGCGGCCGTTTTACAACCAAACGCCACGCCGTATCCTGAGGCAAATCATACCAGATTACAAGCGAATCTATGGTTTTTTCTGGGATAAAAGTCCCCCCATTGGGGGCCAAAATCTCGTATTCAAGCCCCTCCGTTGAGGTGCTAAAGCCCACTTTCGCCCGGCCGTACTGCCGCGTTTCTATGCCTGTTAGGCGAAATGTCGGGCGACTGCCAAATAAAGTCAGGTTAATAGATGACCGCATCGAATCATTCAACAACAACAAAGAATCCCGATAGCCAATGCGCTCGGTTTCACCCACCCAGCGCAGGTTTTGATCAGTATCGTCGAGCGCAATAACCCGATACGCGCCGGAGCGGAGATTTTCAAAACTGTAATTGCCCGTTTTATCGGTTCTAGCAAAATAGTAGGGGCGCTCTTTGCGCACAGCACTGTCCGCCAGATTTTCGTATAACAAAACAGAAATATTGTCCACCGGCTCTCCCGTAAACGCGTCTTTTACATTCCCTCGAAAGCCCAAACTGTCAATAAAATCGCCTGTAGAAAAAACAAAACGCAGGTCTTCGGCGGGGTTGTTTTCCCGAAAATCTTTGACCGCTGTACCAAAATTGAGGGTATAAGTGGTGTTTTCACGCAAAACCTCGCTTTTATCGAACTGAAATACCACTTTTTTGCCTTTTAACAGCACTTCCGGTCGTTTGTCCAAGGGCGGTGACACCACGATTTGGGTTGTTACATCCGACAGCAGTACCCATTCATCAAATGCCAGCGTTATGCGCCGTTGGTCGAATTGAGTCGAAAAATTGGGCGTACTCTGGGTGGTATCAACCCTCGGTGGTTGGGTATCTTTAGGGCCACCCGCAGGCGCACCCTGTCGGGCACAGGCGCACAAAAAAGCAAAAAATAACCACCAAACGGGTGGCAAAAGGGGTGTTGTAAACCGTAGGACTTGTTTCATGGTCGGCAAAATTACAACAAGCAAACGGGGCGTGTGGATAAAAATAAGACAATATTCTTTTCCGCAAGGTATGATTCAAACGTTCCTAAGCGATTACCTTTGTTGCTGTGAAAATAACCTTACTTGGTACTGGCACTTCTCAAGGCGTTCCCGTGATTGGGTGCGACTGCTCCGTGTGCCAATCTACCGATCCGCTTGACCAGCGGCTGCGCAGCGCAGCACTCATCACCGATGGGGCCACGCAAGTGCTGATAGATGCCGGACCTGATTTTAGGCAACAAATGCTCCGCCACCAGGTGAAGCAGCTCGATGCCATCTTACTAACCCACGAGCACAGCGACCACGTCATTGGACTGGATGATATTCGCCCTTTTAATTATCGGTCGGGGAAGGCTATGTCGGTGTATGCCTTGCCGAGGGTAACCGCAGAGGTGCGTCGGCGTTTTGAATATGTTTTTACCGAAAACATACCTGGATTGCCGCGTATTGCACTGGAGTGTATTGACCACAACAGTCGCCTCCAATTTGGCGATATTCCCATCCAATGCATCGAAGTCATGCACGGTCGTTTGCCCATTTTGGGCTTTAGAATCGGCCAATTGGCGTATTTAACGGATATGAAATCCATTTCACCCTCCGAATTGATCAAATTAAAAGGCGTTCAATACTTGATAGTCGCCGCATTACACCATACTGAACACCCTACCCACATGAATTTGGAAGAAAGCCTACATTTTATAGCGCAAATAGCCCCCAAACGCGCTTGGTTGATGCATATCAGCCACAATATGGGCCTCGCCGCCACTATAAACCCCACCTTGCCCGACCACGTGCAACTCGCTTACGATGGTTTGGAAATAGTGTGGTAAGTATATGGATATAAATCCCGCATCATGACAATATCTGGCCAACTCATTGATTTGCACCAACGCCGGATTTACCCGGCCGAAATAACGGTTGAAGCTGGCAAAATCGCGCAAATACTGGAAATTCCGTCCGTTTCGGCGGATGCTGGGTACGTTTTGCCCGGATTTATTGACGCGCATGTGCACATCGAAAGCAGCATGTTGCCGCCCACCGAATTTGCACGCATGGCCGTGGTGCATGGTACGGTCTCCACGGTATCAGACCCGCACGAAATTGCCAATGTTTTGGGCAGCAAAGGGGTCTTGTTTATGCTTGAGGATGCCGCACGTTCGCCCCTAAAATTTTGTTTTGGCGCGCCTTCTTGTGTCCCCGCCACTACCTTTGAAACCGCGGGGGCCTCCCTCAACGTCCATTCCATCGAAGCCTTATTGCGGCATCCAGACATTGGCTATTTATCTGAAGTCATGAATTTTCCGGGAGTATTGCAAGGCGACCCCGATATGATGGCCAAAATAGCGGCTGCCAAACGGCTCAACAAACCCATTGATGGCCATGCACCTGGCCTGCGCGGCGAAGAAGCCCGACAATATTTTTCGGTTGGTATAACCACCGATCATGAGTGTTTTACCTACGAAGAAGGGCGTGAAAAGGCTCAAATGGGCGTAAAAATCCTCATTCGCGAGGGCAGTGCCGCCAAAAATTTTGAGGCTTTGTGGCCATTACTTCAAGAATACCCAGCGCAGGTGATGTTTTGTTCGGACGATAAACACCCCGACGATTTGGTGAAAGGGCATATCAATCAACTGGTGGCGCGAGCCTTAGAAAAAGGCTGTGACTTGTTTGATACCCTGTACGCCGCTTGTTTGCATCCCGCCAATCATTATCGCCTGCCAGTAGGGCAGTTGCGTACAGGCGACCCCGCCGATTTTATTCGAGTGGCTGATATTGAACGATTTAAAGTACTGGGTACTTGGATTGATGGCGTAAAAGTGGCCGAAAATGGCCGAACCTTGTTGGCGTACAATCCCGTAAAAGCCCTTAATTTTTTCGAGGCCGCGGCCCGCAATGCCGCCGATTTTAGGTTGTTTCACCAGTTTCATACCGCCAATGTCCGAGTCATTCAGGTGCAAGATGGAGAAATTGTAACCGGGAATGGCCACGCTACGCTCAAAACCATGCAACAAGGTCAATATTTGCCAGATGTAGCCCAAGATTTACTGCACATTGCTGTGCTGAATCGGTACGTGCCGCATGCTGACATTGCGCTGGGCTATGTGCAAGGGTTTGGCATTCAACACGGTGCGATGGCGAGCAGCGTGGCCCATGATTCGCATAATATCATAGCAGTGGGTGCTTCTGCAGAATCGCTGGCTGTCGCGGTGAATGCGGTAATAGCCGCCAAAGGAGGCATAGCGGCCACCAATGGCTTGGGCGATGTGCGCTGTTTGCCACTGCCAATTGCCGGTTTGATGAGCCAAAGCGATGGTTGGCAACTCGCTGATTCTTACAGTGGGTTGGACGCTTGGGTAAAGTCCGAATTGGGTTGTGTGTTGAGTGCCCCGTTTATGTCGCTGTCATTTTTGGCATTGCCCGTCATTCCTTCACTCAAAATGACCGACCGAGGTCTGTTTGATGTGGCAAAATTTGGATTTGTATCCGTGGAAAAAGGGGACGGTTAAAAACAAGCACTAACTTTGTTGCTCAAATCTTGTTCTACCCATTATTTGCACCGCAGGTAGCGGTTTATCACATTGGAAATTAAAGGCAAAATACTCTGCGGCATTGCTGGCATTCTATTGCTCAGTCGGATTCACCCCTTAGGTGGACTGCTGGGTTTTTTTATTGGCTCGTGGCTGGGGCATTACTTTTTTGACCAACCTAAGGAAGAAAAAGAATCGAATCACGACTTCAAAGCCTATCAGCGTCGGCAGGGAGAATTTGTATTTCATGTTTTCCGGCTTTGTGCTAAAATGGCCAAAGCAGATGCGCCTATTAATCAAAAAGAGGTGGCACACATGGAAAGTTTGATGCGCAATCAGTTCAGAATGAACGACACAGGCCGTGGCCAAGCCATCAAAATCTGGAAAAACGCCAAAGAATCCACCGATTCTTTTGAGCAATATGCGCGGGCATTTTACGAGGGTTTCGGCCGCGATCGGCATCATGTGCTGAATATGCTCGATTTGTTGTTTGCTACCGCTGCCTCAGATGGCTCGCTCCACCCACAAGAAGAGGATTTGCTCCTGCGCGCGGCGGGTATTTTCAAAATTGGTCGGCAGCAATATGAGCGAGTAAAAGCCCGCTATTTCCTAACGCGTGGCAACCAGGCTGCGCAGGCGCGCTGGAGTCCGCTTGACCCACATTACCTCATTTTGGGAGCCGAGCCGAGCGACAGTTTAGAAATCATTAAGAAAAAATATAGATCCCTTGCCTTGCAATGGCATCCCGATAAAGTGGCAGCCAAGGGGCTTTCAAGCGAAGCACAGCGCCACGCAAAGGAGAAATTTCAGCAAATTAATGAGGCGTACGAGCGGATTACGGATGCTCGGAAGTGATGTATCATTACGACGGAATTTCGAATAGATTTTTCCAACTCAATACCTGCGCCACGTTGCGCTTTTGTACTTCATCGCCGCCATGTACCAAATAACTTTCGCTGGATAACGCACCTGATAATTCCTGAAAATAGTGCAGCCCTTCAAAAAAGCGGTCGCCAATGGTTCGGCTTGATTTGATCTCAATAGGAAAAAGTCGCCCGCCTTGGTCAAGTAACAGGTCTATTTCGTGCGAACCCGACGCATTCCAAAAATAATTTTTAGGGGTCAAATTTTGGTTGATTTGATTTTTGAGGGTTTCGTTTATTACGAAATTTTCAAACAATGCCCCTTTAGCAAAATGCCGATTAAGGTCTTCTACCTGACGAAGATTGAGCAGGGCACAAGCCAAGTCCGTGTCGTAAAAATATAGTTTTGAACTCTTGACGATGCGTTTATTGTAATTTTGATGGTATGGTCGTAGTTGATAGACGATAAACTAGTTTCCAATACACTTATCCATTTTTGAACGGTTTGGTGGGACATACCTAATTGATTGCCAATCTCTGAAAAGTTGACCAACTGCCCAATTCGACCCGCACATATTTCCAGAAACTGGCGAAATACGCCTAAATCGCCCACATTTAAAATTTGCCGAACATCGCGTTCCACATACGTTTTGAGGTAATCCTGTAACCAATTGTGTGGATTTAGGTCGAGATCGTAAATCCGCAGATAAAAACCTTTCAGTATATACTCCTCGTACGTTGCCATGCCAAATTCCGTCTCTTGAATCTTCTTCAACGAGAATCGCAGCAGGTTAAAAACAGCCACCCGTCCGGCTAAACTTTGGGCGATACTACCCATCAGTAAGAGGTCCTGCGACCCTGATAGAATAAATTGTCCCGCTATTTTTTCGCGGTCAGTAATCACTTGAATATAGGAAAGTAATTCAGGCGCATATTGCACTTCATCAATGATTGCCTTTTTACCCGCGTTGGAAAGAAATCCTTTGGGGTCTTCCAATGCAAATTTCCTAAGATCAATGTCCTCTAAATTAAGGTAAGCATGTGTTGGGAACAGCTGTTGGATGAGCGTGGATTTACCACTTTGCCGCGGACCAGTTACTGCAACAACAGGCATTTTTTCAGCCGAATGCTGGATTTTTGAACCTAATTGCCTGGTTATCACACATTTTCAAATTAGAAGTTGAACTTCTAATTTGAAAATGTATTATTTTTATTGCCGAAAACCTGGTTCCACAACTTATTTTTTTTAGCGCAAAAAAGTGTCCCCCTATTGCACCTAAGTCCAAAAACCCCTACTTTCGTTTAACCAAATGAAAGCACTCCCCGCAGATATACGCCAATCATTTCTTCCCTTCGCCCGCCCCGATTGGGTGGAAGGGATGCTCCTTGGCGACGACCTTGATAGCCTGCTTTCGGGTATGTATTTGCAAGCCAAATTCGGCTGGCCCGTGCTGGGTGTTTACACCGAATACACGCGGCTTTGGCTCTGTGAACCCAGCCTTTCTTTTCAGGAAAAATGCGCTAAGGGCAAGATTTTAGCCGTAGATTTGGACATTTACCAACCCACCATTCCGAGTGTTGGCCACCATATTTTGGCCTTGCGCGCTACCGATGAACTGCCCGGACACACCCACACGCTAAATCCTAATTTGCTGCGCGGAGTGACCGCCGAGCAACATTACAAGCAAAAATACCCGCTTTCTACCCTTCATTTTTTGTGCTGGCTCTTTGGAGAAACGGACTTGCCCCCCCATGCCGAACAACTGCTCTGGCTCTCAGATTCCTCCTTTATCAACGCTCAGCGGTATGCACCAAATATGGGCAACTGGTGCGACGCATACCTGCAAAATCCCGATTTTTCGCGACTTTGCCGGCAGGTACAACACCTTGATTTTGAACAGGATTTGCAAAAAAACATTCTCCAAGCCCTCTCGGTTTGTCCCCTCTGCCTGCCTGGCCATACGAAGTACAAATCTCAACATCTGGGCCTCGCAGGGTTTCAATGCAGATACCAAAATCCGGCGCAGCAAAATGCGGCTTTGCAAATGCTGTGTACGCTTTTGGCAAAATTAAGTGGCTGGCCTCGGCTTGATTTTCCAACTCGTTTTGCGGCGCAGATCATTGGCCAACGCCATAGTTGTACCACGCAACATTTGCCCGCCCGAGGCTCACTGGGTGATTGGCTTGACGAAAAAGGCGTGTTTTCTTACGCCTTTACCTACCAAAATCAGTTGAACTACACCGTTTTTTAGTATTCTGTACTGGCCTTACTTCCGTTTTACCACGGCTTTCCGAGGCTTAGCAGCCCGTTTGGCCTTGGCAACTGCCACCGCAGCATCAATACGGCCATATCCGTATAATGGACTATGCCCTTTGGCATCGTATTGCCCATTTTCTTTGTCAATTTGGACACATGAGCGCCGAATGAGTTGTTTCACTCTTTTTTGGCTCAGGCTTGGGTTGGCCGACAAAACCAAGGCCACCACCCCTGCCAAACCCGGACAAGCACCGGAAGTGCCGCCAAAAGAATTGGTGTAATCGCCCTCGTGGTAGCCAGGCTTGCCCAAGCGATCGGTCGTACGAAGGCCTTCGCTGGTAGGTGCTGGATGCTTAAAGTCAAGCCATTCAAAGTCATTGCTCGGAAAACAGGCCCAAATGGCGTCTCCATGATCTGAGTACACACTTTTTCTGCCCGAATCATTGCAAGCCGCCACCGAAATCACGCCCTCAAAACTACAATACCCGTCGTTCATCACGTTTTCATTGCCATTTCCGGCCGCAAAAAGGATGACGCAGCCCAGGCCTTTTCGGCCTTTTTTGAGCGCATATTCCATGGCTAATCGGGTGCTATCGGGCAGTGTGACTACACGGTTGTGCAGCGGGTCGTTGGGGTCCCACCATTGGCCATCGGAGGGGCCCCAAGAGCAGGAAATTACATCCGCCCCTCGGTCGGCGGCCCAAGCAAACGCGTTGGCTTCAGCCATACTGCCCAAGCCACTTTGCAGGCGGATGGGCATCAACTTAGCCTCCGGCGCCGTGCCACTCGCACCATTATCGAGGCCAGCAGCGCAAGCCATGCCCGCACAAGGCGTTCCGTGGGAGTCCTCCGCTAGTTTTGGACGTGGGTCTTCATTGCCTTCGGTGGCATCGTAAGGGTGTACAATGCGCCCCGAAAATTCGGGATGATTGATGTCCACCCCATCATCAATGACCGCTACCACGATGCCTTTCCCTCGTGAAATGCGCCAGGCTTTTTTTATATTTACGTGATTATCAACTACTTGTCCGTTGATATTCGTTTTTTCCAAATGCCATTGTAAGGGGTGTGGTGGACTTTTAAAACGTCGCTCTTGCACCAATTCAGGGTGGCAAAATTCAACGGCATTTTCTTTCAACAACTCCTCTGCAATGGCAAACACCTCCAGGCCAGTCCCTTCTGCCGCACGTACAAAATAGGCATTGTCCGCAAAAGGCAGTTTGTTTTTGACACTCAAGTGGTATTTTTCCAGCAGAGCCAACCCCGCTTTTTCAGGGGTTTTATCTTTAAATTTGACAAAGAAATTTTCGGTGTAGAGCATGACCTCCCCGCTGTCTGCATCTTGCAAAACACGGCCCGCAAACTGAATTTCGGGTTCTTTTTTGAGGGATGCTCTGGCCAAATCGCGCTGCGCCTTGGGGCTGGTGGCGGTAGATTCCAGCCCAAAATCGTTGGTTGGCGGCACTACTTTGCGCACGGTCACGCTGGCATCCGGAAAGGCAGCCACCTCGGTGTTGCCCTCCATAAGGTCCCGACTGCGCTCGGTCATGTCGATGTCTTCGAGTTTTTGGTGTTTTTTGGTTCTAATGGCTACCAAGTCCGGGCTTTCGACTAATTGAATGGACTTGCCCCGTTTTCCTCCGTATTTTACATTGTACATGGTGGTGGGCGTTTTAAAACAGGTTCAGGCCGTAAAATTAGGTTTAATTCCGACTAGAGGCATACGTATTTTCAACTTTATGACTAAATTCGACAAAAACTTCATAGGGTATTTTGTGCCGCATAGACTGCAAAAATTGCTTGAGTTTTTGGTATTCCCCCTCCGTCAGCACGTCGTCTTCCATAAATGCGCTGAATAATTCGAGAAAATTCTCACTAATACTCCGCGCAAATTCAATGCGCTTCACCATATCTTCAATAAAAGCCAAAAAGTACAAGCCCTCTGTGTAGCCCAATTTGCGGCGCAGCACGAGGGTATCTACTTCTCGTTTAATTTCTTCCAAATTTTTAGAGGCTTCTTCTGCGGTAATAACTTGATTTTCAAAGTCATGAAACACTTTTCGGGCGCGGTCGCCATACGTGCGAATCAGTCGCTCGCGCCTACGAAACACCCCATATCCCACCAAGGCCGTCAGCAATGCCGTGGTGCCCACCATCGTTATTTCTACAAAATATCCCGTTTCGTGCAGCATCTGAATCAGTCGGGCAAAAAAACTAGACCCTGCCTCCAGCCCGGCATGCCGCAGGGTGTATTCCATGGGTTTAAAATCTGCTGGGGTAAGTGGGTAAGCGGGTTTGAGGGCGTTCAAATGACTCATAACGGCCATTTTGAACTTTTCACGGTCGGAATCCAGATAGAGCGGGCGGATGTTGGAGCCTTGGCCCATTTGGTGTCCGTCGGTGTATTTTCGGCACAACATCTGGTTCGTTTTCATGAAACAAAACAGGAATCGTTGCATCTGAGCGGTGTCTTGCAAGGCCTTTTTTTGGGTCTCATCGAGTTCTACTTTTTCTTGCAAATGCAGCCAAGCCATTAGGTCACGGGGACTAATATCGAGCAAAAAACGGTTGCCTAAGCGTTTGAAATGCTCCCCATTGAACTCCACCACTGAGCCCGGGCCGTAGTGTGTGATGGAAATCAGGAAGCAATTTTTGGGCAATTCGACCGTACGACCGCTTACTTCTGCCACTGTTTTTTTGGAGCTCAGGGCCTCCCACATAGCGGGGCCGAAGAAGGTTTCGGGGTTTATTTTGTCAAAATTATCAAAAACGACTGCGAAATTTTGGTTTGGATGCGCTCGGCAGTGCTCCCAGAACAACAAGAGTTCGCCGGGATAAAACATACCTTTTTCATCCTTTTGGCCCATGTATTTTTTGTGGTACTCAACATCGAACGCAGGTGCGCAATCAATTTGCATCACTCGGTTGTAATCGCCGGCCAACAGATTAGCGGCGCGTTTGCCCTGTTTGGTAGAGCCTACGCCCGTTACGCCCGACACGACCATGCGCCGCAGGGGGGTGTGGGCAATGGCCCGAACTAATTTTTGGAAACAATCCCACTCGATGTTGGTGGGCGAAGGCTGCATGGCGAGCCAAAAACCGGTGCTATCGCCAGAGGCGAATGTCGTGTGGTGAATTTCGCAATACAAGGCTTGCAAGGAATCCGGCAATTCGGCGATGAGGATAGCGGGTTGCCGCACGAGTCGGGCGGATTCGGCCCAAAGCGGGTCGGGTCGGTTACGAGCACCGAGCCAGAGGAGGAACAGCAGCAAGCCAGCGGCGGCGGCATAAAGAATACGGGTATGAGAAGATTGCGAGGCCAAGGTAGTATGATTTACTTGGCGAAGATACGGGGTTGTGGCGGGAATTGTCTGGTGGGTGACAAAATTGGGGTGGGTGGGAATTATTCATCTTTAATAAGGTATCCGCTCAAAACCCTAAGGGGTGGCCGGATAGTTTAAGGGCGATACGTTTGGGCAAAGGGGTCATTTTTCTGAAACCTGTGACAAAATCGGTCAGGTACTCAAATGCGGAGACGCCAAGTTTTTGGGCGGTTTCGATGATAGATAAATAGGCATCCTGCATTCTTGTGCCTTCGGCGGACATGGTATGAAAGCAAACATCCCGCTTGCGGACTTTTCGTCTGGTGGCAAGTTTGGCGGCATTGTTGTTCAGTGGGAGATTGGGGTGGCTCAAAACGGGGAGCAGTGCTGTTTTTTTGCTTA
>Ga0105045_10001660_pt1 | contig 18333 bp, 11 predicted proteins | sample MAT02_FD_78089 | JGI IMG/M metagenome (GOLD analysis project Ga0105045, IMG submission 78089) | Freshwater microbial communities from Lake Fryxell liftoff mats and glacier meltwater in Antarctica - MAT-02 (megahit assembly) | ecosystem: Environmental > Aquatic > Freshwater > Ice > Liftoff... | reverse complement strand
CGGCCCTGTCCGGCGATCCTGCGGTGTTCGCTGTGTTCATCGTGGCCACGTCCCCGGTCATGAGCCGCATCGCTCGGACCAGTCCGCACTCCTCGCCGACGGTCACCTCATCGGGCACACCGGACGAACGTGGACGAACAGCACGGCAGGCGGCTACCTGTCGGCTTCGGACCGTAGCGGGCGGGCCGGTAGTTTGGCGCACCTATGTCAGCCACGCCCCCAAGCCCCCGCTCCCGTCGATCGGTCCCCGAGAAGCCCTCGGTGGACGGTCTCGAAGCGCGGTGGAGCGCGGAGTGGCACGAACGCGGGACGTATTCGTTCGACCGTCCATCGAGTCGTGACCAGGTCTTCTCGATCGACACCCCGCCGCCGACCGCATCGGGCTCGCTGCACATCGGCCATGTGTTCAGCTACACCCACACCGACACGATCGCCCGCTACCAGCGCATGCGCGGCCAGCACGTCTTCTACCCCATGGGCTGGGACGACAACGGCCTGCCCACCGAGCGTCGGGTCGAGAACTACTACGGCGTACTGTGCGACACCTCGGTCCCCCACGACCCCGATCTCCGCGTCCCCGAGGCGCCGCCGAAGGACCGTGGCGACTACCTGCGAGTGAGCCGACCCGACTTCATCGAGCTGTGCGAGCAGCTGCTCGTCACCGACGAAGCGGCGTTCGAGGAGCTGTTCCGGCGTCTCGGCCTGTCGGTGGACTGGTCGCTCGGCTACACCACGATCAGCGACTCGACCCGACGGATCTCCCAGCGTGCGTTCCTGCACAACCTGGCCCGCGGTCAGGCGTACTCGACCGAGGCGCCCTCGCTGTGGGACGTCACCTTCCAGACCGCGGTCGCCCAGGCCGAACTCGAGGACCGCGAACGCCCGGGGGCCTACCACCAACTGGCGTTCCGACGCACCGACGACAGCGGCGACATCCTGATCGACACCACGCGCCCCGAACTGGTCGTCAGCTGTGTGGCCCTGGTGGCGCACCCCGGCGACGAGCGCTATCAGCCGCTGTTCGGTTCCACGGTGACCACCCCGGTGTTCGGAGTCGAGGTGCCGATCCTCAGCCACGAACTCGCCGAGCCCGACAAGGGCACCGGCATCGCCATGATCTGCACGTTCGGCGACCTGACCGACGTCATCTGGTGGCGCGAACTCGACCTGCCGACCCGCGCCGCGCTCGAGCGCGACGGACGTTTCGCGGCCGAGACACCCGAGTGGCTGAGCACCGACGCCGCCCGGGCGGCCTATGGGCGCATCGCCCGAAAGGCCGCCGGCGGGGCCCGCAACCAGATGGTCGAATTGTTGACCGAGTCGGGAGATCTACGCGGCGAACCACGCCCGATCACCCACCCGGTGAAGTTCTTCGAGAAGGGCGACAAGCCGCTCGAGATCGTCACGTCGCGCCAGTGGTACATCCGCAACGGCGGCCGCTCCGAGGAACTGAAGGCCGAGCTCGTCGCCCGGGGCGGCGAGCTGACCTGGCATCCGGGGTTCATGCAGCACCGGTACGACAACTGGGTCCAGGGCCTGAACGGCGACTGGTTGGTGTCACGTCAGCGCTACTTCGGGGTGCCGTTCCCCATCTGGTACCCGGTGCTCGATGACGGCACCGTCGACCACGACCATCCGATCCTGCCCGAGGAGTCGGCGCTGCCGGTCGACCCGCAGGCGGAGTGCCCACCGGGGTTCAGCATCGATCAGCGCGGTGAACCGGGCGGTTTCGTCGGCGACCCCGACGTGATGGACACCTGGGCGACATCGTCGCTGACCCCGCAGATCGCGTGCCGGTGGGGCGAGGACGACGCGCTGTTCGACGTGACGTTCCCGATGGACCTTCGTCCCCAGGGCCACGACATCATCCGTACGTGGCTGTTCTCGACGATGCTGCGCAGCCACGACGAGTTCGACCACGTGCCGTGGTCCGACGTCGCGCTGTCGGGATGGATCCTCGACCCCGACCGCAAGAAGATGTCCAAGTCGAAGGGCAACGTCGTCACACCCATCGACCTGCTCGAGAAGTACGGCTCCGACGGGGTGCGCTACTGGGCCGCGTCGGGCCGCCCCGGCAAGGACACGGCGTTCGAGGAGCAGCAGATGAAGGCCGGGCGCAAGCTGGCCATCAAGCTGCTCAACGCCTCGAAGTTCGCGCTCTCGCTCGGTGGCGCGGACGCTCCCATCGAACCGCCGAGTTCCATCTCTCGGCCGCTCGACCGTTCGATGCTCGCAGCGCTCGCCGACCTGGTCGCCGATGCCACCACTGCGTTCGACGGGTACGACTACGCACGCGCACTGGAACGCACCGAGCAGTTCTTCTGGCGGTTCTGTGACGACCACCTGGAACTGGTCAAGGGCCGGGCGTACGCGACCGACGATCCGGAGGGCTCCGCCTCGGCACGTGCCGCGCTCGCGGTTGCGCTGTCGACGCTGCACCGGTTGTTCGCTCCGTTCCTGCCGTTCACCACCGAAGAAGTGTGGTCGTGGTGGATGGACGGGTCGGTCCATCGTGCTGCGTGGCCCGATGCTGCCGAGTTGCATGCTCTCGCTGCCGGCGCGGATCCCGCAGGGCTCGAGATTGCGGGCCAGGTGCTGTCCGAGCTGCGGGGGGCGAAGTCGGCGGCGAAGGTGTCGATGCGCGCCGAGATCGCCGTGGCAGTCGTGTCGGACACCGATGAGCGCTTGGCGCTGCTGGCGCCCGTGCTCGCCGACGTCGTCGACGCCGGCAACGTCACCGAGGTCCGGACCGAGCCCGCAGCAGTGTTCGCCGTCGCAGCGACCGTGGTTCCCCCGACCCCCGACCCAGACTGAACTCGGTGTTCACGTCTGCACGGTGACGACCCGGGGTCAGTGGCGTCGGGGTTGTTTCGCGTTGGAGATCCGGCCCTGCTTGCGGTCCACCATCTCGACCAGGACCCGGTAGAAGTACCCCGGGTCGTCCACATCGTCGACGGTACGCAGACCCGACCGTTCGTTGGCCGACTCGATCGTTATCGTCGCAGTTCGTGCCAGCCATTGGAAGATCGTCTCGGAGCGGGTGATGTCGGTGACCTTGCCCCACGGGATGAACTCGGCATGACGGTTCAGGATGCCGTGGACGCGCAGCACCCGCAGATCGGTCACGACGTAGCGGGTGAACCACGCCTGCAGAGCTCGGAAGGCGATGACCGAGCCCAGCACGACCGACCCCACCAGGGCGAGGATCGCACCGGCCGATCCGAACATCGCGACCAGCACCCACGCGAGTATCAGCGCGAGAACCACCCACACCGACTGTCCGACGAGGAACCCTCGCACCGAACGTGTCTCTTCGAGCACAACACGCTCGTCGTCCATCAGGTAGCTCTCGACGATGTCCTTCGGGTGCCATCCCCTGGGCGCCCGACCGGACGCCTGTCCTGCCCCCGGACGCGCCAACCCGCCGGAACGACGACGTTCCGGCCGATCGGTCACGACCCCAGGTTGGAGAAGAACTCGGCAATCTTCGAGATCGCATCCTGCAGCCACGAGCCGATCGAACCCGCCAGGTTGCCGACGTCGGCCGCTGCGGTGGCCGGATTGCGCCAGATGGCGAAGACCAGGAATGCTGCGCCGAGGAAGAGGAGCGGAGTCATCAGTTTGTTCATCGTGATCCTCGACCTTCCCGACGGCGGAGCCGGCGACGCAGGGTGCAGAGGTCGACCCACGGTTCCGGCAGTGCACTGTCACCGGAGAACCCCGTCCGCATGGCGAACGTACCAGCCGTCCTCCGCCCACCGGTGGACCCTCGCGGGCAACTCGTCGACGCCTCCCCGACCCCTCGTCCCCCTCCGGCGCATCCACGAGCCGTACCCGGCCGAAACCTAGGCTCGGCGGCGCACTGGGGGCACCGGGCCTCCCGCCTTGCGTGCGGCCGACCCCGGGTCGACGTCGAGTCCCTCGCTCTGGGAGGATCTGCACCGTGAACCGCTGGTCCCGACGACGAAGAGCAGAAGCGGCGCTCCTCGCAGCAGAGGACACCCGCCGCCGCATCGAGTCCGATCTCTCCCGGGCGCTCGCCGCCCGCGACCAGCTCGACGCCACTCGGGTGCAGCTCCAGAACGAACAGGACCAGCTGCGCGACGCCTATGACCGCGCGCTCACCGAGAGCGGTGTGGTGCTCCTCCAACAGGTCGGTCCGAACTCCGACGGCTTTCACGTCTCGATGTCGATGACCGAGGTCCTCGGGTGGGACCCGGCGGTATTCCTCACCCCCGGCATCCTGCGTGGAATGGTCCACCCCGATGACCTCGCGACGTTCGCCGTGGGGTTCCCCCCACCGCTCGTATCCGACATGACTGCCGGTCCACCGGCTCCGACGCCACCACCGGTGATCGATCTGACCGAGTCGGCGACGGGCCCGGAACCCGAGGCACAGGTCTGCAACGCTGTCGGCGAGGACCTGATCGTCCGGTTCCGCACTGCGGCCGGAGCGTGGGCGCACGTACAGGTGCGGCCCGCAGAGGGGCCACCGGTCGCCGGCGTCACGGCGCGCGGTTCTCTGATCGACGTGACCGACGACGAGGCGGTCCGGCGCACCTGGCGACGGTTCGCCGAACTGGTCGAACGCGACCCGGCGGGCTGCCTGGTGCTCGAGTTCCTCGACCGGACCGATCCCGAGACGCTGGTCATCCGTGCAGCGAATCGTTCTGCGCACGCGATGTTCCACCTGGAACACGCCGTGGTCGACGGCACCCCGCTGGAGTCGGTGCTCGGTCCGGCGTCCGCCCAGCTCATCCGCAGCGCGGTGTTCGACGTCAGCCACACCGGTGAACCCATGACCGCCGAGCGGCTGTCGCTGACCGAGGTGCGCGGCACCTACCTGGACCTGCGGGTCGACCGTCTGGCCGACGGCACGATCGGCATGGTCGTGACCGACGTGACCGGCACCGCGGCGCTCGAGGAGCGCTTGCGGCACCAGGCCTCCCATGACGCACTGACGGGGCTGCCCAATCGCTCGCTGTTCGAGGAACGCCTGGCCGGCGCAGTGGCCGAAGTGACAGCAGATGCTCCTGCGGCGCTGATCCTGGTCGACATCGACCGCCTGCGCGACATCAACGAGTCGCACGGCCTGCACATCGGCGACCAGTTGCTCGTCGAGGTCGGACGACGGCTGGTGCGCGAGGTACGGGGCGCGTCGATCGTGTCGCGCATCGACGGCGACGAGTTCGCAGTGCTCACCATGCCGTGTGCCAGCAGCGCCGAGGCGACCGAGCGGGCCAGGGCGGTCAGCAGCGCCATGGAGCGACCCTTCGACGTCGAAGGACATCTGCTCGGCGTGCAGGCGAGCGTCGGGGTCGTGGTCGCTCCCGACCACGCGGCGGACTCTCGCACCGCACTGCGTCTGGCCCACACTGCCCTCCTCGCGGCGAAGTCGGCCGAGGACCGGTTCGTGGTCCACGAATCCGAGCACCCCTCCAGCTCCATCCACCGCCTCGCCCTGCTCAGCGAGCTGCGCCAGGGGCTGGCGAACCGTGACCTGGAGCTGCGGTATCAACCGGCGGTCGACCTGCGCTCGGGCCGCGTCACCAGGGTCGAGGCCGTCCTGCGCTGGCGCAACGACGACGGGGGCACCCATCTACCCGTCGAGTTCCTCGAACTCGCCGAGCACTCCGGACTGATCCAGCCGCTCACCCGGTGGATCCTCGGTGAGTCCGCAGCCGCAGCGCGGGCCCTGTCGGGCGGCGACCGGGCGATCACGGTGAGCACCAACCTGTCGCTGCGCAACCTGTTCGATCCCGACCTCATCACCTTCATCGGCCTGCTCGTCTCGAGCGGTGAGCTGGAGCCGTCGGGGGTCGAGCTCGAGGTGAGCGAGAACGAGCTCATGGACGACCCGGTGCGCTCCGCCGAGGTGTTGACCCGACTCGGCGAGCTCGGTCTGCGCATCGTGGTGGACGACTTCGGCACCGGGTTCACCTCGCTGTCGACGATGCGGCACCTGCCGTTGGTCGGTCTGAAGATCGACCGCAGCTTCGTGGCGAACGTCTCCTCGGTCCCGGCGGATGCAGCGATCGTGCGTTCCACCATCGAGTTGTGCCATGAGCTGGGTCTGACCGTCGGCGCCGATGGCGTCACCGATGCGGCCACCCTGTCGACACTGGCCGGTCTCGGGTGCGATCACGCCCAGGGCATACACCTCTCCGAGCCCGTCACCATGGACGCGCTCGATGCACGCATCGATGAACTTGAGTCCGCCGTCCGGGGCTGGATCGGCAGCGCCGAGGGTGCCGTCACCTGATCTGCACGTCGCTCCGGCGACGGGCAGTCCACCAACCGAGCGGTCAGCCGCCCGGGCGCGCGCCAGACCGTTGCACCGAGGCGCCGTCGCACCGTCGTGCCGAGCGGCGGCTCAGATGGGGCGGTCGGGGTCGACCTTGCCGGCACCGGTGCCGGTGACCTGGCTCACGCCGTTCTCGGGGCAGTGGAACCCTGCGCCGTCGTCCCCGTCCCCACCGACCTCGGGATAGAGCCGTTCGAACTTGCCGTCACGAACGACCACCAGCATGCCGCACGGACTGCCGGCCACCTCGTCGACCGCAGCCGGGTCCTGGGGGCCGTGCAGGCCGCCGCCGGTCCACTCGTCCACGGCTGCGGCCTGTTCCAGGATGCAGGTTCGGTCGAGCACACCGTCGTTCTGCTCGCCGCAGGCGTTCGCCGCGGTGGCGAACAACAGCCACGCCGAGAAGCTCTGCATGCCGAGCGTGCCCAACACCGCATCGGGGACGCTGCTCTCGACGATGTCGATGAAGTCAGCGATCGCCGGCCACTGGTCGGCCTCCTCGAGCGGGTGGAAGGTCGAGCGCACCACTGTGCCCTCGGTGGCCGGGCCGGCACCGCTGACGATGTCGCTGTACATGTTCGTCTCGACAAGGGCCGTGCCCTGCCAGCCTCGCTGACGGGCGGTCTCGAGGAACTTGGCGAAGAAGACCGGCTCGCCGATCCAGCTGAAACTGGTCGCTCCGGAATCGATCAGCTTCTGGGCGTACGGCACCCAGTCATCCGCACCGGCCGCCGGATAGGAGATCGACTCCAGGATCTCGGTGCCGCCGACGTCGGCCAACCCCTCTTCGTACTTCGTCTTGACTGCTTCGATCGAGGGGAGCTCGCCCCATACGGCGACCCACTTCGACGACGCGTCCGGCTCGAGTTCCTGGAAATCGCGGAACCAGGTGACGTTCTGGGAGGTGCCGGGGTTGGGAATCGGCTGGACCTGACCGTTGGAGTCGGACTTCTCCGCCGAGTTGGCGAAGCCGGGGATGTCGATCAGCGCGCACTGGTGGAAGTCGCTGGCGTCCTTGCCCGAGAACTGGAGCTGGTCCTGCACCATCCCGCCCCCGACCATGGCGAACACGCCGGTGCAGGCCGTGGTCATTGCTGCTTCGACGTTGAACAGCGCCGCGTCCAGGTCGACGATCTCGATGGGCAGGCCGCCGATGCCGCCCTGGTCGTTGCACCAGTCGGCGAACGCGACCGAGCTGTCCCACATGTCTTTGTTCAGCCCCGGGCGGATGTCGGAGCTGCGATCGCCGGCCACGCCGATGCGCAACACGTCCGGACTGCCGCCGGCCTCTTCGGCGTCGACGCTGAGGTCGCCCTCGCCACACACTGCCGCGTCCATCTCACCGAACACCGCAGCGTCCGCTGTGGGCGCGGCGGTGGTGGTCGACCCTTCGTTCTCGGCACCGTCGCTGTCACCCGACGCGCCACACGCGCCAGCCACCAGAGCGAGCGCCATGGCAAGCACCAACAATCGTCGCTGCATCTGAACTCTCCCCCGCCAGCTGGCCCCCTGGTCGGCCGACAGAGATCACCCTAGGTCCGCCGGCACCGGCGTGCGCCGATCACGACGATGTGCTCGACGTTGCGGCGTCGGCAGCCCACCGGTAGTCGGGCTTGCCGTGCGGGCCGCGCTGGACCTGCTCGACGAACACCACCCGTTTCGGGCACTTGTAGCCGGCGAGATGCTGCTTCGCGTGACCGACCAGCGTGGCCGCGTCGGGTCGATCCGCCGGGTCGAGACCGGGTTCGAGCGCGACCACTGCGGTGACCGACTGGCCCCAGCGCTCGTCGGGCAGCCCCACCACGTTGGCGTCGTGCACCGCAGCGTGCAGCTTCAGCACCTCTTCGACCTCTTCGGGGTAGACCTTCTCGCCAGCGGTGTTGATGCAGACCGAACCGCGGCCGAGCAGCGTGATGGTCCGGTCCGCCCCGACTGTGGCCCAGTCGCCCGGCACCGACCACGTGCGACTGCCGAAGGTGCGGAAGGTCTCGGTGCTCTTGTCGGGGTCCTTGTAGTAGCCGATCGGGATCGGTCCACCCACCGCCAGCAGCCCACGCTCTCCCGAGCCGGGGACCACAGGGTCGCCGGCCTCGGTGAAGACCTGGGCATGCTCACCGAGGGAGAACGTCGCGGTGGGCTCGGTGGCGCCGCGCCGGGCCACCGAGCTCGCGAAACCCACCCCCTCGGAGGACCCCAACGAGTCGACCAGCGTCGCTGAACAGAACTCGAGCAGCTCGTCCTTCGCCGCTGCTGACCACATGACCCCGGAGGACACGACGACCTTCACCGACGACATGTCGTAGGGCCGGCCGGCGTCGAGCGCCCGACGCAGTGCCGACACGATCGGTTTGGCGAACGCGTCACCCACGATCGTCAGCTGGGTGATCGAACGGCGCTGCACCGTGTCGCACAGCTCGTCGGCGTCGAAGGACCGCTGCGTGAGCGTCACCACGGTGCCGCCTGCGCTCAGCACCGCCACCGCCGTGATGGCCGAGGTGCCGTGCATGAGTGGCGCTGCGGGCAGGAGTCGGACGCTGCGCCCTTGATCGTGGAAGTCCTGTGCGGCAGCGGCTACCTCGTCGGAGGTCGACGGCACCGGACGCTTCACGACGGCGAACGTCGCTGCAGCGGTCGCCAACAGATTGCGGTGGGGCCACATCACACCCTTGGGCATGCCGGTCGTGCCGCCGGTGTAGAGGAACCACAGGTCGTCCCCGGAGCGTTCGATGACGAGCATCGGCTCTGCTGCGGCGATGACCTCCTCGTAGTCCTCGGCCCAGTCGGGCACCGGGTGAACGTCGCTCGCGCCCACACAGACCCAGAGCGACACCTTCGGCAGCGACGCACGGACGTGGTCGATGCGCTCGGCGAAGCTGACGTCGAAGACCACGACCTGCGCGTCCGAGTTGTCGAGCAGGTACTCGAGCTCGGCTTCCAGGTAGCGGTAGTTCACGTTGATCGGCACCGCCCGCACCTTGAACGCAGCGAAGGTCGACTCGAGGTACTCGGGGCCGTTGTAGAGGTAGCAGGCCAGCTTGGCGTCGTGGCCCACGCCGGCCGCGTCCAGGTGCGCTGCCAGTCGAGCGGCCCGGTCCTCGAACTCCGCCCAGGTCCGCACCAGGTCGCCGTGCACCAGCGCGGCGGCGTCGGGCACCGTTGCCGCCACCGTCTCCCAGACGTCCGCGAAGCTCATCGAGGCGGTCTCGCGGTCGGGTTCGGTGATCGGCATGGTTCCCCTCGGTACAGCTCTTCTGTGCGGCGTTCGGCACGGCGGTTCGGGTCCAAAGCCACTTCCACCCACCGGCGGTCCGTGCCGAAGATACGGTCCTCTGGGTTTTCGCGCACACGACAGGAGCAGATCATCCATGACCGCCCGACGGGTCGACACAGCAGCCGAAGCGGTCGCCGCCATCAATACCACCGACAGCGTCGCGGTCGGGCTGGGCCCCGCTCACCCCGGCGGGTTCCTGCACGCACTCGGCGAGCGCGACGACTGGGAGGACCTGCAGCTGTTCGGGGCGCTGCTGACCGACCTGTACGCGGTGTTCATGAAGCCGGGCGTGCACTACCGCAGCGGCTTCTTCGGGCCGGCCGAGCGGTTCCTGCGCGACAGCGGCGCCGACATCCAGTACGTGCCGGCCGACTTCCGCCGGTTCGGCCCGATCCTCCAGCAGCTCGCCCCCAGGGTGATGGCCACCGCCGTCGCCCCGCCCGACGCCGAGGGCTACTGCTCGCTGTCGTTGCATGCCGGCGCGACCGTCAACGAGTTGCACCGGGCGGGGGCCGATCCCGATCGTCTGCTGATCGCCGAGCACTCCCCGCACTACCCGCGCACGTTCGGGCTCATGCCGGAGCACCCGCACCGTCTGCACCTGCACGAGATCGACATCATCGTCGAGACCGACTCGGCGCCGGTCGATCTGGCCGACACCGCGCCCGATGACATCGATCGTGCGATCGCCGAGCAGGCGCAGCGCTACGTCACCGGCGGCGCTACCCTCCAGACCGGCATCGGCGCCATTCCGTCGCTCATCGCGACCCTTCTCGCCGAGAGCGACGGCTCCGGCTACGGGGTGCACTCCGAGATGTTCACCACCGGTCTGATGCGCCTGTACCAAGCGGGCAAGGTGTCCAATTCGAACAAGGGCGAGTTCGAGGGCTACTCGGTGACGACCTTCGCCGCAGGAACTCCCGAGCTCTATGAATGGCTGCACGAGAACGCGCTGGTGCGTTTCCTGCCGGTCGACGTGGTCAACTCCGCGGACATCATCGCGGAGAACCACGACTTCATCTCCATCAACGGTGCCACCGCCGTCGACCTCTATGGCCAGGTTGCGGCGGACACCATCGGAGGCCGTCAGCACTCCGGCACCGGTGGTCACGAGGACTTCCTGGCGGGTGCCGGGCTGCAACCCGACGACCGGTCGCTGCTGTGCCTGCGCTCCTCCTCGGTGGTCGACGGCGTGCGTGTCTCGCGCCTGCTGCCCCACCTCGGAGCGGGACTGCTGGTCACCACGCCCCGCCACCAGGTGGACGTGGTCATCACCGAGCACGGAGCGGCGGAGCTGAAGGGTCGAACCGTGCGTGAGCGCGCAGTGGCGCTCGCCGCCATCGCCCACCCGGACTTCCGTGACGAGCTCACCGAGGTCGCGGCGGTCATGAGCTGACCGGGGCAGGGGTCACTCGACCGTGTCGAGCACCAGCGTCTGACGGTGGCGGTAGATCTGCCCGGGATGCAGCGTCGCGGACGGGAACCGGGGCTGGTTCGGGGAGTCGGGCAGGTGCTGGCTCTCCAGGCACACCGCCCCGTGCCGTGGCAACGGACCGGCGCCGTGGTTCGCGCTGTACACCTGCACGCCCGGCTGGTCGGTGTCGACCCGCAGTCGACGACCACTGACCGGGTCCGCCAACTCCGCGCTGTGTTGGGCGTCCCCGCCACCCGCTCCGGAGCCCTCGGAACGACGCTGTGCGTGCCCCAGCACCAGGCAGTGGTCCAGGCCACCCGGACCGGCGAGTTCGGGAAGATCGAGGACATCGCCCAGACGCCGCTGACTCCGTAGGTCCCACGGCGTGCCCCCGACCGGGTCGAGCTGACCGGTGGGCAACAGGGCGTCGTCGACCCTCACGAGCCGGTCGGCGGTCACCGACAGCGTGTGGTCCCGGATGGATGCCGAGGCGACTGCCCGCTCCCCCGTCGTCCCCGCAAGGTTCCAGTAGGCATGGTTGGTCACGTTCAGCACCGTCGGCGCGTCGGTGGTTCCTTCGATGTCGATCTGCAGCACGTCGATGGCGTCGAGGCGGTAGGTCACGGTCACCTCGACCCGTCCGGGGAAGCCCTGGTCACCGTCGTCGGAGACCAGGCGCAGCGACACCTGCGCTCCGGACTCGTCGGCAAGCGTCGAGATCTGCCACTCCCGACGGTCGAACCCGTCCGGACCCCCGTGCAGCTGGTTCCGCCCCTCGTTCGGCGAAAGGTGGTGGGTCACGCCGTCGAGGTCGAACCTCGAGCCGGCGATGCGATTGGCGCAGCGCCCGACCATGGCCCCCAGGTAGGGGTTGCGGGAGCGGTCCCGGTAGGCATCCAGGTCCACCGTGGCGTCGGGCCGTCGCAGCGACACGACCGTGTTGTCCATCACGCCGTCGCGGTCCGGCCACCACACCCCCACCAGATGCGCCCCGTAGGACAGCACCTCGACGCGGACCCGCTGCCCGATCAGGCTGATCAACTCCGAACCACTCGGCGCCATCGGGCTGCGTTCCGAACCGCGTCGTTCCAACGCGCTGCGTTCGACCCGCACCGGGCCCGTCGCCCGGCCGGCGGGGCGGCCGGACTGCTTGCTCACCGCCGTTCGCGGATCTCCCGCGCCAGCTCGGCCGGATCCTCGGCACCGGGTACGAAGGAACGGAACCAGACCGACAGCGTGTGGGTGCCCGAACCGATGCGGTACCGCTCCAGGGCGTCGGGACCGCACGAGGCGGTGCCGAGGCCGCGCTGCGCCACATCGAGGTACAGGTAGGTCGCCGCGGGCCCCGATGCAGCGAGCTGGGCGAGTTCGTCGGTGTGGCTGCACGCCCAGAGGTCCCGGTCGCGGTGACGGCGAACGGCGAGCCCGACCTTTCCATCGCCGACCGACGGGTCGGCCACGACCACGAGCGCCGGCGGTGCGCCGTCCGCCCCACGTCCTCGACCACCGCCGCTCTCGCCGGTCCCTCGCCGGGCGTTGGCCGACGAGCGCAACGCGACCCATCGCACGCCCGTGCGGTGGCCGTGCTCCTGGGGGACCACGTAGTCCTCGTAGGTGTCGTCGACGGCGCTGGCCCACCGCCCCGCCCGCGCCGATGCCCGACGGTCGGGATAGGACTCATGGGGTCCGTCGCCGAACCACTCGACCGTGTCGAGCGGTCCGGGCAGCACCCACTCGGTACCGACCCGGGGAGGATCGCTCAGCGCTGCGGGCACCTTCATCGTCACCGTGACGTGCACCCAGCCGTCCCCGTGCTCGACGAGGCGTCGCCGGACGACCACCGGTGCGTCAGCGCCGGGAGCGCGCAGCTCTCCCGACGAGGTGATGCGAGCGACGCCGTCGACGACGCGCCGTCGGGCGGGGGCCGGGTCCCACTCACAGCGGTCGAGGCCCTGACGGGTGATCCAACGATCCAGGTTGCCGAGGTGACCGCGCATCCAGCCGAGCCGGATCCCGTCGTTGTCGGTGAGCGCCCGGAACAAGGTCGGCGACCATTCGAGGTCTCCCACGTCCCAGGCGTGATCGGCGCCCACCGCCCCATCCGCAGATGCCGACGACGACCGCGACAGGCTCGGCAACGGTGACTCCGGCACCGGCACCGGCACCGACAACCGCGACCGCGGTTGGGCCGGCGGTCGAGCTCGGCCCGCGATGATGCCGAGGTCCAGCTGGTCGACGCCCACGACGTGACCCGGCGGCGCCCATGCGGTCCGCCGCCGGAGCGACCAGACGACGTCCAGGTGCACCTCGGCGCCGACCGGGGTGCGCGGCGCCCGACATGGTCGCGGGATTGCGATCTGCCCCCGGGGGCCGACGTCGGGGACCTCCAGCTCGCCGCGCTCCTTCACGTCGCCATCGACGCGCAGCTCCCAGGTGGCGCGCAGGTCGGACAGGTCGGTGAACCACCGCCGGTTGCGCAGCGTCAACCGGCGGTGCCGGTCGTCGGCCCACTCCACCGACGCAGGGCGGCCGATGTGGTGCACCTCGCGCAGCGCGGGGTGCGGCTCACGGTCCGCCGAGACGAGCCCGTCGCAGATGAAGTTGGCATCGTTGGGGGTGTCACCGAAATCGCCCCCGTAGCCCCACGAGGTTCGCCCGCCCGGTCCGTCGCCGACGGCGCCGTCACGGCGCAGCCCGTGCTCCAGCCACTCCCAGATGAACCCGCCCTGCAGCCCGTGGGTCGACTCGATGGCGTCCCAGTAGTCCGACAACGAGCCGTTGGAGTTGCCCATGGCGTGGGAGTACTCACACAGGATGAGCGGGCGGCGGAGGTCCCTACCCGAACGCGCCCACGCCACGATGTCGTCGATCGAGGTGTACATCGGGCAGACCAGGTCGGTGACGGGCGCCTCGGCGTGCAGGTCGTGCATGAGCGGACCCTCGTAGTGCAGCGGTCGGGTCGGGTCGTAGCGCCGCACCCAGGCTGCTGCTGCGTCGTGGGGCGCCCCGTACCCGGACTCGTTGCCGAGGGACCACGCAATGATCGACGGGTGGTGCTTGTCGCGTCGCACCATGCGCTCGACCCGCTCGACGATCGCAGCTGCGTAGCGGGGGTCGTGACACAGCGATGTCTGGCGACCGTGGCTCTCCACGTTCGCCTCGTCGATCAGGTACAGCCCCAGCTCGTCGCACAGCTCGGCGAGGTGCTCGTCGTGGGGGTAGTGCGCGGCGCGGACCGCGTTCAGGTTGTGCGCCTTCATCAGTTCCAGGTCACGGCGGGTGAGCGCCCGAGGCACCGCTCGGCCCCGCTCGGGGTCGTGCTCGTGCAGGTTCACGCCGTGCAACAGCACCGGCGCACCGTTGATCAGCAGTTCATTGCCGGTCACCTCGACCGAGCGGAAACCCGTGCACATGGTCGCCACCTCGACGACCTCGCCGTCGGGGTCCCGCAGCACGGTGAGAACTCGGTACTGCTCGGGGGTCTCGTGCGTCCACGGGTGCACCTTCGCCACGTCCAGCCGGGCGCGCACGACGCCGGGCTCGACGAACATCCCCGACAACAACTCCTCGATCTCGTTCGCGGCGCGCCACACCGGCACCCCGAGCGCACCGGTGGTCGCGAGACGGCGCCCGGCCGCCCCGCTCCGAGGCAGCGTTTCGACGAAGGTCTCGACGGTGAACCCCTCGGTTCGACGGCCCGGTCCATCCACGACCAACTCCAGGTCGAGCGTGCCCGTCACCGTCCCTCCACCGCCGGCGGACCCGGACTCCGAACCGGGCAGTGCCTTGACGTCGGCCAGGTGCGTGGGGGCGGTCGAGTACAGCGAGACGCTGCGTTGGATCCCGCCGTGCCACCACTGGTCCTGGTCCTCGAGCCAGGTCGCCGGGGACCATCGGACCACGACCAGCACCACCGTTGCAGGTCGTGCAGGCTGCACGTGCTCGGTGATGTCGAACTCGTTGGGCAGGCGACTGTCGGTGCCGACCCCGACGCACGCACCGTTGACATACGCCGCGACGACCGACTCGGCAGCGCCGACGCGCAGCACCACTCGGCGCCCGGACCAGCTCGCCGGTACGTCGACGACTCTGCGGTGCACGCCGACCGGGTTCGCCTCGGGGACGTCGGGTGGGTCGGCGTCGAACCCCATGATCACGTTCGTGTAGCGGGGCTGCACGAACCTGCTGCCGTCGACGCCGCGCTGGGTCGTCCAGGAGCCGGGCACCTGGATCGTTCCCCATGTACCGCCCCGCTCCGCAACGATCGATCCGGGCACCTCGGACAGTCGGTCGAAGAACCGGACGTCCCAGTCCCCGTCGAGCGAACGCCACCACGGCGACGCGTCGGCCGCCCCGGAGCGTGCGGTTTCCACGTCAGGGAACGGCACCGCTGCGGTGCGCATGGGAAGCCGGTCGACGCCGGTGACCGTCGGGTCGCGCAGGACCGCCGCGAGCAGCGGGAACGGCTCGGCGGACTCTCCACGACCAGCCCCCGGTCGGGGCGAACCGGCGATGACCGGAGCCTCAGGCCGTCGCGGCAGCGCGCAACACCGAGAGCGCCTCGTCCGCGTGCACGTCCATGTTCGTCTCGGAGCTGATCGCTGCCAGGACGGTGCGGTCGGTCCCGATCACGAAGGTCGCGCGTTTGTTGGGAATCGGACCACGCCGCTTCACGCCGAACGACCGAGCGACCGATCGGTCGGAATCGGAGAGCAACGGGTAGCCGAGATCGTGCTTCGTATCGAAGGCGGCCTGCGCATCGACCGAGTCAGCGGAGATCCCGACCCGATGCGCGCCGAGCTCGGCGAACTCGCCCGCCAGGTCGCGGAAGTGGCACGACTCCTTGGTGCAGCCACTCGTCATGGCCTTCGGGTAGAAGAACAGCACCACCGGGCCGTCCTCGAGCAGCTGTCCCAACGCGACCTCTCGACCGTTCTGGTCCTGCAGGTTGATGTCGGGGGCTCGGTCTCCGGTGCGCAGCATCGCGTCACGCTACTCAGTCGCCGGGGACCAGCAGCACCGACCGCAGTTCATCCAGGGCCGAGGTGCTCACGCCCGACGCGATCAGGTAACCCTCGGGTCCCCCGAACTCGTCGCGCAACCACTGCAATGTCGAGACCATGGTCGCCGGACGCGCCGACCACACACCCAGGTCCAGGTCGGTGTCGCTGACCTGGCCCGCCGGGTGACCGAAGGACCACAACCAGCCGACCTGCACCGCAGTGGCGCGTGCGGAGCGGGCGTAGTCCTCGACGATGACGTCGTCGGGCACGCCGAGCGCACCCAGCAACAACGCTGTCAGCAGACCTGTGCGGTCCTTGCCGACGACGCAGTGGTAGGCGACAGCACCGGTCCGGCCCGGAGCGGCGACGACCTCGATGACCGAGCCGAACGCGTCGGTGAATCGGTCGGGGAACGAGGTGAGGATCTGGCGGTACCGCTGTCCCAGCAGCTCGGCGGGCGCTGCGTGGTCATCGCCGAACCACTCGAAGGTCGGGTCGAGCACCGGGTGGTGCAGCACCTCGATGCCCTCGGTCTCGAGCACACCGTCCTGTTCCCGCTCGCGCTCGTCGCGCAGGTCGAGCACGCGCACCACCCCGTAGTCGCGCAGCGCACGTCCCGTGGTCCGGGCCCGGTGCAGCGAGTCCGCTCGCACGAGGCGACGTGGAGCCAACGATCGGCCATCGGCAGTTCGAAGGCCTCCCAGGTCTCGTGCGTTGAAGATGCCATCGCGGGCCAGGAGGGGCCGGAGAGCAGGGGTCGGCACAGGCTCAGGCGAGTGACAGCACGACGCCGAGTCCGTCTGCTGTCACGCGCAGGTCGTCGATCGCGATCGGCAGGGTCGCGTCACCGTCAGGGAGCGGCACGTCGATCGTGGCAGGAAACTTGACCTTCATCGGGGTCAGGGCCACGAGCCCGCCGAGACGCCGTGACCAGGTGTTGAACACCGACGGAACGAGCGGTGGGAGTTCGAGCCACGCAGCCTGGACGGCGAGCTCGAGACGGCCGCCCACCAGACGGGTGCGCACCTCGGTGCGCAGCGACGACCGGAGGTCCGGCAGGAAGTCCGGCAGGATCCTGGTCTGGCGCATGCGCCCGGCCACCTGCTGCTCCCCGAGATCGACCTCGAGCTCGAAGGGCACCGGCAGGTCCCCAGCTGCACGAATGATCAGCAGGTGCGCCAGAGCGTCGACAACGGAACTGGCCAGGCCCAACCCCAACCGCGTGCCGGCCACCGGCACCGGGAGTGCGGCGCCGACCAGATCCCGGGAGCCGGCCATCGAGACCGTCACCGTTCCGGATCCCACACTGATCTCGGCCCGGCCGGGCGCGAATCCCAGGTCGATGAGCAACTCGCCGACGTCGGTCGGCAGCTCGAGGCCTGCGGTGCCGACGTGCTCGCCCAGCGAGTCGAAGAGCCCGGTGCCGAGCACCCCGAACATCATCGAGAACATGTTGAGCATGCCCTGCCAAGCGGTCGGGTCCACGCCCTCGGGTACCGGTGCCTGATCGTCGACCGCCAACGACACCAATGTGGCGTCGGACAGGTCGAGGCCGATCGACAGCGTGTGGTCGGCCCGCAGCTCGACCTCGGGCCGCACCAGGGCCTCGACCCTGACGGGAATGGGCGCGGGCGGCATGGGCATGCCGATCCCGAAGGCGGGCACGTCCTCGGGGCCCGCACCGAACGCAGCGGAGCGGGCCGACACGTCACCGTCCGCAGTGACCACCACGCGTGCGCGGCCCCCGTCGTCGGCCGACAGGGTCATGGCGCCGCCGGTGACCGTCAGCGCGAGGCGCACGTCGACATCGCCCATCCCCGGCAGGGCCAGCTCCGTCTCGAGCGGCTCCAGCGCGACGCCCCCACCGATCGCGAACAGCACCAGATCGTTCAACAGCGTCTCGGTCACCGACACCACAGCAGCGCGCGCCGCCGGCGCCACATGGGGCTCTTCCCGCACGACCGACAGGTGCGACCCTCTGGTCAGGGGGTGCTCCGCCGGAGTGGTGTGCACCGAGGTCTGTTCGGGTACCGGCACGTCGGTGCCCGGAATCCACTCGGTGTGGCCCGCGGCCGACGGCCCTGCGCCACGCGTCGAGGATTCGGTGGGCGTGCGGACCGGCGCCTTCTTGACCGGCGCCTTCTTGACCGCGATCTTCTTGACCGCGATCTTCTTGACCGGCGCCTTCTTGACCGGCGCCTTCCTGGCCGGCGCCTTCCTGGCCGGCGCCTTCTTCTTTGCACTCGAACCGCTGCCGGAAGCCGAGGCACCCCGTCGTGTCGGCGGCGTCACCGGAGCAGGACGCTTGCCATCCAGCGTGGAGTCGGGGTCCCGCTCATCG
>Ga0105045_10001659_pt1 | contig 18339 bp, 17 predicted proteins | sample MAT02_FD_78089 | JGI IMG/M metagenome (GOLD analysis project Ga0105045, IMG submission 78089) | Freshwater microbial communities from Lake Fryxell liftoff mats and glacier meltwater in Antarctica - MAT-02 (megahit assembly) | ecosystem: Environmental > Aquatic > Freshwater > Ice > Liftoff... | reverse complement strand
ACCCAATGTTGATCGAAATCCTAATCTCAACCATTCATATACAAAATCTGCGAGCTAAAACCAACTGCACAGAAATTTCTAAAACATTATCCGTCAGAAATGTACTAGAGCCGATTTTACCCCTATTCAATTATAATCTTATAATGTCCGAGCAAACCTTCCATATTTTGCTTGGAAAACCTGGCTTTCTGAATCTTATTTTTCTCTGGGATGATCGAAAAATGAATGGCGGTAGAAAAGTCTGATTGTTCTAAATTTGTACTATCAAAAACTGCTCCCGAAAGATCGGAATCAGCAAAAGAAGACTTGGTAAGATCGCATTCAGAGAAGTCTACTTCTTGCAGCATACAATTTCTGAAATGTGTATTTTTGATTTTCAATTGATAAAAAGATGAAAAATTTAAGATACAATGATCAAATGCAAATGATAACAAAAAGACATTACACAAATCAAACCTTAATCCAAGCATCTTACAATCTTTGAATACTACTTGCCTGAAAGCGGTCCCATCTAATTTTGCATTGCTGAGATCACAATTTTCAAATCTACATGATGTGAAGATTGAATATGTCAAATCAACTTGGCTAAAAATACAACCTGAATAAGTACAATGGTCGTATTCCCCACAAGCCAAACCTAATTCATTATACTTAATGCTATCAAAAAATTGGTCAGAAATGATTATCGGATGCTTCACATGAAGTGATTTAAGTTGGCAAATTATTGGTAAATGTACAAAATAGTTAACCATACTAGGAATCTAATTGAACAAGTTATCATAAAACGTTATTTTTTTGTACTACCTTTGTGTTCTTAAATGTTTAGTCAATGCGTTTTTCCCAGTATCATTTTGTAGATGAAATCAAACACAACCTTGAGAAACTGGGTTTTAAAAAACCTACAGACATTCAGTATAAGTGTATCCCCAACATCCTCCGTGGCGAAGACCTATTGGCCATAGCTCAGACAGGGACAGGAAAAACTGCAGCTTTTGCCATTCCTATCATCCACATTCTCCACAGCAAACTCAATACCAAACGGGAAGACGGTATCAAGTGTGTGGTTATGGTGCCTACTCGCGAACTTGCTATCCAGATAAATGGCGTATTTCAAACACTTGCCAAAAACACTAGGGTTAATTCGTTTTCGGTATTCGGTGGTGTAGAGCAAGGACCACAAATAGCCAAACTAGAAAAAGGTATCGACATCCTCATCACTACTCCGGGACGTATGTTTGATCTTGTAAGTCAAGGATTCATAAAACTCAATCGTGTAGAGTTGCTCGTCTTAGACGAAGCTGACCATATGCTTGAGCGTGGATTTATAAAGGATATCAAGGATTTACTACGGTTCCTACCACGTAAGAGACAGACTTTATTTTTTTCTGCTACTATTGATGAAGAAATAAAAAATCTAGCATACACACTCACACCCAACCCGATCAGAATACAAGTATCGCCCAAAGACCCTGTATCCAAAAACGTAGATCACTCTGTGATATTTGTAGATATGGATGATAAACGTTTTTTCCTAGAGCGTATGGTCAATGAAAATCCCGATAGCAAGATACTGGTCTTTGTACGTACCAAAGTGAGATGTGAGCGTGTACAAAAAGCCATGGAAAGAGTGGATGTAAAATCAATATTTATGCACGGCGGCAAGGAGCAGCAAGATCGTATGGAAACGCTGAATGCCTTCAGAAGTGGCGAAGCCATGATGCTTATCGCAACAGATGTGAGTGCTAGGGGAATTGATATACCTGATGTGGATTTTGTAGTCAACTATGACTTACCTGATCACCCCGAAGCATACGTGCACAGAGTAGGCCGTACAGGAAGGGGAACTAAAAAGGGATTTGCTTATTCTTTTTGCGATAAAGACGAAATTGGACTTCTCACAGCAGTAGAGGAATACATCGGTAAAAAAGTAAAAGTCCGGTCTCTAGACAAAGATGATTATAAAGAAATCACAGACCTCACCGCAACAAAAACGATGGATCTCAAACAAATCTTAATAGAGCTGACACCAGAACCAAATAAAAGATACGGCAAGAAAAAAGCTAAGAAGAAGTAGGTTAAATACTGGATAACCTACCCTGTTTGCAAGAATAATTGCCAAAGGCATAACCAAGTACTACTTCCATCTTATCAAGCCCTGCAATATTTTCAAAACCATAAGCAAGACCAAGATTTAACCTATTGAAATTAATGTTAGCATTGATAAAAGGCTGATTATTTTTTGCATATCCACCACCTAGTTGAATGTTTGTTTTATTGTTCAACTGATGACCAATATTAGCAGAACAGATGTAATAATTTTGTTGATTCTGGCTGGTGTAATAAGCAGAAGGTAAAATACTCCACTTATCATTGAGAGCTATATCTAAGCTGATGTGAGCCACAAAACGTTGTGCTAAATTTACATCTGAAGCACCCAAAAAAGATACATTTGGCGTATTAAGATGATTGATAGCAATTCCTGCTGTAGATTTTATTTTTTCACTGATGTGACCACTCCATGCAATACCCAAGTTTAAATCAAAGTACAATATGCTGTAATCAATGTCTTCCCCTGGTAAAGTAGGATCAAAGCCACCTGGAGTGATTTGTGATGGCCACCTAAAGCCTCTTCCATCTAAAGAAGTATTTGATATTCCTGCTTCCATACCTATGGAAAGATATTGCGGCTTATTTTGGTTTTTACTTAGTGATTTGTGATACGCAACAGAAAGATAATTACCAAAGTTGGTAAATTTTGACTCTCCTGCTACATCCTGAACTAATTTGTACCCTAAACCTATCTTATCATTATTTTTCAATTTGATGGGAATATCAAAATTCAAACCCTTGCTATTAAAGTTTAAAGACTCAATAAATTCGTTACTTAGTTGCTGATAGTAAACGCTAGCTCTAGGACCACAAGCTGATCCAGTCAATGATGGATTGACAGTAAGTGGCAATTGATTGTACAGTAAATATACATTGCTCTGACCGAATGACAATTGACAGAAAGTCAATATAATAAATAAATGCAAAAGGTTTTTCATAAAGTTTGTTTTTGATGTTTTATAAACGAGAATTATTGTTAAATATTTTGTACTTTTTTTGCTGATCTGTTATTTCTTCATCAGTTTGGGTTTAAAAATATTTGGGAATCGAACACCAAAACCCACGCCAAAATTTATCCGACTAAGCCAACCGAAATGTTGATCATCGACCCTAAAAGGACTCTGCCTGTTGCCAACATATTCAAATAAGATATCTTCTGTCCCAAAATTTGAAAGTTGATAGTCAAACAATGCTTTTATAAATAGCCCTTTATATACAAATCTTTCATAAGAGCCACCGATGACAAATACTGGACTAAAGTGTAGATCACCTGCAATGTATACTGTTTCGAATGAGTTTGGTTTTGAGAAAGATGATCTGTCAAAAAATGTTTGGTTCATTTCTACTCCTACTCCTGCAAATATGTTTAACCAATGCTTCTTTTGATCATTTTTTAAGAATATCTTTCTACTTATAGTAGGATAAAAACTTAGCATAGTACTTGGTCTATTTAAAAAAAATGGATATTCTGGAAAAAGATGTCCATATCTATTATTTATAGTTCTGTTACCAACACCATTGAATTGCAGGGTAGCGCAAATAGTATAGTTATTATTAAGTAAATAACCTGCTTGAAAATGAAAAAACCTACCGCTACCTCCAAGACCATCCTGAAAATTAGAAAATTTCCCCAATGGAAATGTACGACCGAAATTAAGCCCAAAAGTGAGCTTTGGTTCATACTGCTGCGCAGTTGCCGTCTGTCCGAAAATGATGAATATTAGTGTAATAACTATCGAATAAATTCCCTTCATGTTCACGTTGATTCTATTTTGGTGCAAATGTAAAAAAGAATGCCGAAATCTAATCTCGGCATTCCTTTTTATGTTCGATCTTTGAATACTCTTATACTCTTTTGTAGCTCAACCCAAAAGCTGTCAACGCTCCTGCTACTGCACTTATGCAAGTGTAAATAAAGACATCTACCAACACACCATTCCAAGTCATCAATGTAGTAGTACCATGTATCATAGAGTCATAACCCAAAGCCATCAAAAGACCTATGGTAGCTCCCGCAATAGCTCCTGAAAAGACTAATCTAATACCAGCCCATCTTTCAAAAATAAGGGCCAACAAAAACCCTGCTGCTAAATTACCGATAATAATCGCTATCATATTTGGTTCAGCTTGTATGCTAGCCATGCCAGGATTGGTAGAAGCTAGCAAATCACCAAATAGTACCACGTAAAATAGATACCCTGTCATAAAATAGCCGAAAAATCCAGCTAAAGTACTCAATAAAAGTCTGTTAGTGTTCATTGTGTTTTGTTTTGAAGTAAGTAATAATAAATAAACGTACAAATATAAAATATAAAATTACGTATACAAAATATATCAGACTATTATATTTAAAATAATAAACAAATCAAAACAAGTCAGCGTCACGAGACTTCCACAACCATAACATACACAGCAACGCTACAAAACCAAATGCTACAGGCAACGAACTGAAATTTGATATAAAGCCTATTACTACAGGACCAAGGAGAAATCCACCCATCGCAAAGGTATTCATGATGGCAAGACCTCCGGCATTTGGCATACCAGGATATCTTGCAGCCGCCGCATATAGGATTGGTGCACCACACGAGACTCCAAGACCGATCATAGCAAAACCAAATATAGCCGTCCAAGTATATGGCAATATAATCATCGTCAATAATCCTACACAAGCGATGACGGCACCATAGGTAAGTATTTTGTTTTTCCCATATACAGGGATAATACCATCACCAAAAAATCGACCCAATGCCATAAATGAAGAATATCCGAATAAACCCCAACCTACAAAATAAGGGCTAGTCTGTACTATTTCTTTCATATACAATGAGGCCCAATCTGTCATCGAGCCTTCAGTCACATTGATGCATACACTAATAACTATAATAACCATTAAGGCACCTTTGGGAAGTATCAACTTAAATTTTTCCGGTTTTTCGTCATGCGCTAGAGGTACTGATTTGATATTGAGTATCGTTTTTGCCACCAACAATACAAGTCCAACACCTACACCGCACATCAAAAACATATGATAACGCTCAGATATACCAATCAGTAACGTCAGACTCCTCATCAACGATCCTGTCATCAGCCCTACACTAAACATGCCATGACAAGTGGACATAATATTGATGCTTTCTGTTTGCTCTAGAGATGTAGCCATCGTATTGGCTGCTATGTTGAGTGTAGTCATAAATACCCCAACGGTCACTAGTCCTATCGGAACTATAAAGATAAATGGCATACTCAATGGAATGGCATAAGCAAAAGACAAAAAAAACATTCCTGCTAATGTCACCCGTTGCATTCCATATTTTTGTATCAGCATAGCCGCAAAAGGATTAAATGTCATTGAGCCTAATGGGAGACAAAGTAGCATGAGACCTAAAACAGCATCATCAATCTGATAATTGGACTTGACAAAGGGAATAAGGGTAGCCCAATTTCCAAATAAAAATCCAAGGAGAAAAAAAGCTACGCCTACCGCAAGACTATTTCTATTGGTAAAAAATATTTTAAGGTGTGATGCCAAAATTTAATTTTAATTGAGTCGCAAAAATACGTTCATCTGACGAACTTTAGCTTATTTGCATTCTAATATTAAAAAATAAGGTTCTTCTGCAATTTTATTGAAAATATAAATAACCAATCTAGATTTAGAATGTGGTTTGGCAAAGACACCGTATATAGTTCTTCTTTTTTAAGAGAAGGATGTAGGATGAGTAAAAAATAATAGGAATTCTTTACTAAGCAACAGTTAAGCCTTTGCTTTATAAAAACCACCCAACAAATTGGTTATAGTGCCAAAAATAAATGCAGACCTTATTTTATATTCTCAGCTTAATATAAAACTTGCGACTACAGCGTATTATGCATGCAAAAATACATCAGTAGAAAGATGCATGGCTTCTTTAAATTCATTCATGTGCAAGTGGGTAGGAATTTTATGGGTGTCAAAATAATGTATCACATTTTCTGTAGCCATATTTCCCGTAAGGTCGTCTTTTGCCATTGGGCAACCTCCATAACCTTTGATAGCTGCATCAAATCGATTGCAACCACTAAGGAAGGCAGCCTCAACTTTTGGTAGCCAATTGTGTGGCAGAGTATGTAGGTGGGCCCCAAACTCTACATCAGGGTACGGTGGTATAAGATGCTTGAACAAATAGGAAATACTATCAGGCGTAGCGATCCCGATCGTATCAGAAAGCGCCATAATTTTGATGTCCATATCTGCCAGTTTATCTACCCATCGTTGACAAATTTCTACACTCCACCTGTCTCCATAAGGATTTCCGAAACCCATAGATATATAAATGACTGTCTTTTTATTATGTTTGATACATATGTTTTGGATTTCTTCTACACGCTTTAATGATTCTTCTATCGTCGCATTGGTATTACGTAATTGGAATGTTTCTGAAATAGAAAAAGGATATCCAAGATAATCAATCTCTTCAAATTGTACAGCATCTTCTGCACCACGAGTATTAGCGATAATGGCCAGTAACTTTGATTTGGTATTGCTCAGATCCAATTTTGACAGTACTTCTGCCGTATCTCTCATCTGAGGAATGGCTTTGGGCGAAACAAAACTGCCAAAATCTATGGTATCAAATCCAACTTTAAGCAATTGGTTTATATAATTTGCCTTGGTGTTTGTATCTATAAACTCATGAATTCCCTGCATAGCATCACGTGGACATTCGATGATTTTTATGGCAATATCATCTTTGGATTGTCTTGTGAAATCTGTATTGGAATCAGGATGCATATGCGATATCAATGATGTTATAAAAAATGGTTCACTTATTTAGAACAAAAATGATACCTTTTTGATTTATAAAGCGTTAGTTTGTACTTAAATATTTAATAAAATAATATGAATAGGCCTGTTTGGACGATAATTGGATTTGTAATGTTTGCCATAGGTATCCTATCGGTAATCTTGGCATTAGTGGGTCTGAAGTTTACTTTTTTAAATTTCATCTACAATCATGGTGTCATTACCTTGATTATTCAGCTAGTTTTGCTGTTTGGTGGTATGATTGTGTTGTACGTCTCTCGCACTTCTGAAGCGGATGAAGAATTAGGTTAAGGTTAAGGCTAAGGCTAAGCTTGAGACTAAAGTTAAGGTTGAGACCAAGAACACACCTAAGCTCCGTTACACCTTAAACCATTTAACATTACTCAAAGACAGGTTAATTAAGGTTATGGTTAAAAATAAAAATGGGAATAAAGCACCATTTAAGTGTCATTATTCCCATTTGGAATGTCATTCCTAATTCGCCATTAATAATTAACCTCAATGTTCATCACTACACAACCCTTGAATGATAGGAAATGTGTCGTGTAGTTTTGTAAGACTTTCTTTGATTTTTTCATCTTTTGCCTTTTTAGTCACCAATTTATCCAATTTTGCTGAACCATCTACAAGGTCATTAAGCGCCTTGGTGATTTCAGGAGATTGAAAAGAAGCAGGTACTTTGGAATTTGAAAGCAACTTTGCTTTGTCCAACATTTCACCTGATCTTTCTCGTATTGGCTTATAATTCCCTTCTTCAACAGGGTGAAAAGTCTGAGCCATCACCATATGAAAATCTTTGAGTGCTTGCCACGCATCTTTTTCAATTACTTTGAGCAATGGGCTTTTAAGTGCACTTTCATAATTTTGACCAACTTTTTTCCAGTCGATGACATTCCAAATAGCACCTAAATAATCTCCTCTTTTGTTTTGATACTTAAGATAGTATGCATGTTCCCACACATCAATGCCTAATATCGGGATACCTCTATTTTCCTTTGCTGCATCCATGATTGGGTTATCTTGATTGGGTGTAGAAGCAACAGCAAGTTTTTTTTCTGGTGTTACATATAGCCAAACCCATCCGCTACCAAAACGTGTAGCAGCACCTGCATTCATTAACTTTTTAAGACTATCTAAAGACATAAAAGTAGTTGCTATGTCACTAGCAAGCTTACCTTCAGGAAGTTTATTTCCAGCAGGAGACAAGATATTCCAAAATAGCGTGTGGTTATAATGTCCTCCGCCATTATTTCTGATAGCATTTCCCCTTTTTTCAGCTGCTACCAATAATTCTTCCAAAGGAACTTTCTCAGCCTTTGTCCCAGCTACTGCTTTATTTAAATTGTTAAGATAAGCCTGATGATGTTTAGAATAATGAATTTCCATCGTCTGTGCATCTATATACGGCTCAAGCGCGTCGTAACTGTATCCTAGAGGGGACAAACTAAAAGGTTGTGCTATAGATTCAGTGGTTATAAATGAAACCAACACTATACATATAGTAAAAAAGGAAAATTTAATATTCATCTGTATTCATTTTATTATAGAAAAGTAACAAAACGCCATAGAAAAAGTTATCGATTCCCTAAAATTCATTCAAAACGCTACCATTAAAAAGGATAATTTACAGCCACTTGGACATTTCCTAAGCCTTGTTGTCTGATTTCTTTTGTTGAATACCATTGACTAGGTAGAACAGGATCTTTGTATGGACTCCTTATTTTATAGCCAAAATCAAATCTAATATTAAAAAAGTTAAAATTCAATCTCAATCCATATCCAGCTCCAATCGCTACCTGATTGAGAAAATCTGGCGAAATAGCTGCATTTGGTCTATCTGGATCATTTTTAAGTGTCCACACATTTCCCGCATCTACAAAAACCGCACCATCCAAGATAAGTAATATCTTAAATCTATACTCAATGTTTGCTTCAATTTTTATGTCTCCTTGATTTACAAAAATGACTTGTGGCTCTTTTATTTTGATATCTGCGTCACGATAACCACCAGGTCCAGCTTCTTTTACATTCCATGCTCTCAAGCTATTGGGTCCACCAACCCCAAACTGCCGGATAAAAGGTGAAGCAGAGTTCTCACCGAATGGCACTATTATACCAAGATTGAGCCTTGAAGCAAAGCTTTTCGTTTTACTATACTCTTTATAATACCTCCCATCAAATTCATACCGTATATATTTAGCAAATGAAATATCTCTATTCAGTAGACTACCACGAGAGATAGCCCATTGAGCATCAGATCCTGATATTACATTGTACAATTGATTAGTCAAGTAAACTTCCCATCCCGAAACTTCAAAATTATTTACGATTAAAAATGAATTTCCTTTACGTGACTTACCACTGTTATAAATAAATGAAAAATCTCTAAAAATAAATCCAGTACCCAAATTGTCTTTAAATGATAAAAATATAAGCGGATTATCTACAAATCTTGTACTGTCATTTACGGCATATATATCTAGATTAAAACCAAGTGGTCTAAAGATATACCTATTTCCTTTTGTAGAAGTATAGTCAAAACCGAACGAAGCATTGTAAGAACTTAGTGAGTAAAAATTTATGATATTTATAGAACTAAAACTCAAACCGATATTGGTATTAGCCTCTTCTACAAAACTTTTATAAAACTTATCCTTGATAACGCCTGCACGCCAAGCCAATTTACCGAGTCCTAAAAAGTCTTGAAATGATGGAATGTTGAGATTATTTAGAATAGAAACATTTCTCGTCCTTGCTGAAATACCACTTACGCCTGGATTGAAACCCAACTCCGTACCTAGTTCAGCCCTCGCAGTGTATTTTTCTGATCCACCCAAGAGATTCCTATTCTGCAATGCCCCCGAAAGCGATACACCAAATAATCTGGCAGCTCCTAAAGTACTAAAATATCCCTCTAAACTACCATCAAAAATCCATTTTTTCTGAAAAGGGGTGAGCAGAATATCAAAATTCATAATACTGTCATGAACGGCATCAGGTGCAGCATTGATAGCCACAAATCGATATGTTCCTAGACTATTTAGCTTTTTAAATGTCCTCAATCTTTCTTCACGCTTAAGTTCCGATCCTTCTCTAAAAAATATTGAGTTATTTAATAATGAAGGTTTGACAAGAAACGTTGATGATTGTCTGTAAAAATTGATATCCTGCAGACTATCCTTCACTAAGTCTTCTGAAGATTGGTCCTTGATAAAATCTGTGTATACGTTAACCCTCCCCGTTACGTACTTTTGATGGAAGGTATCGGGTAGAGGTGTCTTTATTTCAAAAATTATAGCAATATCTTTATTTGTCCGACTACTATCTCCTTGGATTTCAATGTAGTTATTGGAAAAATTGGCATATCCGTTATTTTGTAAATCTAGTGACATTCTACTCTTTTCGAGTTCAAATTGCGTATAATCGATATAATCTCCCTTCTTCACAAATGCAGCATCTTTTGTTGATTCCAAAAAAGATAATAATTCTGTGTCCTCAGATCTATACGTTATTGACTTGACTTTGTATCTTTGGCCTGGAGCGACGATGTAGGTAACTTTACTTCCGCTTTTCTCCCACACTTCTGAAGATGTAGAATTTTGAAAACCTACCAAATCGCTAGACTCTTCCACGATAAAATCTACCTTGGCCTCATAATATCCTTTGTTTAGACGTAGATAGTTTTCCATTTCTTGGACGGTTTTTGACACCACATCTTCTTTATAAATGCTAGGTGGTTGGCCTAATGCCCTCAGACCATTGTGGTACCACAAAGTATCTCCCATGTCTGAGTTTCTGAGATAAATCCATTCTTTAGGTATAAAAAATAATAGTTTTTCATTAGGCTTATCTTTAATAAATGTAAAAAGCTCTTCTTCCAATGATTTTTTATCATTGATCTTAGTATTTGATTTAAAAAGTATCTTTGTGCCTTTAATGAGACTTTGTCCATCTGCCAAATACTTTGTGGAATTGCAAGATGTCAGCAAAATAACAATAAAAGCAATTAAGCTAATGGAGAGTATCTTTGGTATTTTTATTATTGTCATTACTTCATCAAAAAAATAATATGTTTTGATATCAAAAGCGCAAATAAAAGATATTCGTGCCATGCATCTCCCAAAATTCAGGCAAATTTATAACAAATTCATTGCTGAAGGTGATAAAGTGTGTATTGAAATGCTTAAAAAACAAAAATATGCCATCTCCAATATTTTTATCACACAAGGAAATGAACAAAAATTTGCTCCACTCATAAAGGAAGTCATTGATATTGTGGCTATTGTGACTCAAAAAGATATGGAACAAATGTCAGCATTAAAAACAGCTTCGCCAATACTAATGTTGCTCAATAAATCTGAAGAAGACTTAAACCTTTTAGCAGATGACTCGAAATCTGCCATTTTTTTGGCTGGTGTCCAAGATCCAGGTAATGTAGGCACCATCATACGTATAGCAGATTGGTTCGGAATAGATATGGTGATTCGGTCCACAGATTCAGCTGATTTCTTCAACCCTAAGGTTATCCAGGCTACCATGGGAAGTATGGTAAACGTCGACCTAACAACTTCGTCCATAGAATCATTACTTCCATTCAAAAGAAATATTTATGGTACATTTATGATGGGACGTGCACTTTCAGAAACCAAAATAGCTCACAACGGTATCCTAGTCATGGGAAGTGAAGGAAAAGGTATTCCTTCCGACCATGAAGCTTATATAAACGAAAAAATAACTATTCCAGGCGCCACATCAAAGATAGCTGATTCGCTTAATGTAAGTATAGCAGCTGGCATCATTTGTAGTGCTTGGAAAGGATAAGCTATTGCCTTATACCAATAGCACATACAAAAGAGCCAATAAACTTCAGCTTTTTCATTGACTCTGCTCCAAAAAAATCACTCCGTAGTATAGACTAAGCAAGGATTTTTTTTCATAAATCTAGTAAAAATTTGTTTGTTTATTTTGAACCATTTTATAAATACAATTTGCATTATCAGAGTCTAGGCTAGAAAGATTGTGGTATCTCGGTCAGAAATTCATAACTCTTGGTATCGTGATTTATTTGAACACAGTAGGTATTAATCCCATTGGACACTACAAGATAAGGTGCGTTCAACTTCATATTGTAAACGGCTATCTGATCGAATGTCGATTGATTAATTTTGATATCGGGCGCTTTGCACTCGACCAGTAAAAACGGCGTCACTTCCTTATTGTAAATGACAATATCAAATCTCCTAATCATATCATGAATTTGGATCTTTTTCTCCACCTGAATCTGGTTGCGATGAAAATTAGTAGACTTAATAAAATAGCACAAAAGTAATTGACGGACCAATTCTTCCGGTTGTAGGATGATGTTTTTTTTCCTAATGGGATCTTTTACAAAAGTTTTTCCATCAGCGTATGTAATCTGAAGCTGCTCTTTGTATTTCAACAAGTCTACGGCTATCATTTTATCAACTAAGCTCAAACTCTATTTGGTTTTTATGGTCTATTTTTGATATATTAACACTTGCTATCTGATCCGATATTTCGTCAATAAGATCATTCCCTTTTATAAACAATTCATAGTGGTCAACATGTATCACCTTGCATCCTGCCTTAGATATTGCTTCTATCATCTGACTTTGATACAAATAATGAGTACTATTTTCACTATCTAATAAATAATCATCTGTAATAACAAAAACAGTCTTCTTGACATCCAATAATGTTGCAATCAAAGTATCTGATATGGACTCTTCACTAATGATTCGTTTTATACCGAAATGATAGAGGCTGTTTTCTAACTGCGTATGGATACGCTCATTAGAATAGGAAACTATACTTGCACTTCTTAGGTGATAAATCACTGGTTTTTTCTCGCAAGAAGTCAGACATTGGACTGTATTGCGTATCACAGGCATTCTTTCACTCATCCCATATTCAGATATTTTTTGTACCATCTTGTGAGACATATCCTTCAAATGTATATCACCTGCAAAATCATTAATCCTTTCACTGTCTAGATAAGTATAGATCGTCTGAAAGTCCTGTAGAATTTCCACATTTGTCTCCAGTGGATCAATGTAAAAAAGTTCTGTGTAATGTCCAGTAGTTAGATTTTTTAAATCATCGCTATCGACTATCAAAATTGGGAAAACCTTACTAAAAAACGATGTATTTTCCTCCAAAATATGTTTCCAATAGTTATCTTCTGTATATTTTTTCCTCTTACTGAGACTGGTATAAAGTTTAGGATTTGACTTCTTCAATTCTTCCAAGATACTTGGATATTTAGATTTCCATATGTTAATTGCTTGAAAAATATCTGAACGTTGCTTGTTTTCATTACTTTGGATCGCTTCTTCTACATTGGCTAAATTAATGGAAGCACCCTTATATTTTTCTTTATTCAAAATTTCAAAATAATACCATGCCTCAAATAAAGATAACCAACCTTGTGGATCGATTTTACGTAATACATCGATTAATTTTTGGCATTTAGATTCAAGCCCAGCATAAAAAACAGTCCATCTATAATAAGCTAGATTTTTGTCAACTCTCAGCAACATGATATCAATGTCATAAACCAACTGGGTAATACAATCAACTTGCTTTCTAAATGACAAAGTATTAAGTTCGATTGGTTTCTTGAATAATCCAGACCTATTTATATCTTCGATCAATACCTTAAAATCTGCTTCTAATATTTCTAATTTTTGGTCAGTAGCGTTGAGTTTATTTGATGATTTTATAAAAAGGGATATTTTATCTTCAATTTTCGTTTTGAATCTCGATACTATTTCTTGGCAGTCAGTGATAAAAGTAGGAAGATCAGATATTTGAACTGGTTCAGAAAGAATATCAAATATTTTATTTTCTCTAAGCAAAGTTACTATTGTTTTCGAATCTTCTAGGAGGCTAGCTTTCTCTGACTCTAGAGATTTATCAGGACTTGAGAATGCGGAAAATATCGATTTCTTTTTCTCTTGTTGTACAGATCTGCTGTTAAAACTCTCTAGTCTAAAACTAAGAAAATCTAGGCCATTTTCAACTTTCGCAATTAAGTTGAAAGTTTCAGATCTTTTATCTTGCTCAATATCATAGAGGCAATTGTAGTACCTATCTCTTATATTTTGTGCCAATTCTTTGAAAGTAAATAACGCATAGGTAACATCCTGAAGCTTATCTTCTGAAAAAAACGATTGCTTCAGCCCAAAATCATCTGAATTCCTATCCGAAATTTCGAATTCCCTTTCATACAAATACAAGACATCAGACAATGATCCATATAACTGATTAAACTCATCTTGGTTAAAATCAAAATCAACTTTACTAAGCTCAGCATGAAGCTGATATATACGGTCATCTCGATCAAGAGACAAGTACATATGTAAGAGCTGTTTCCAAGTCAGATCACCAAATACTTTCTTTTGTAGACTTTCTAGTCCTTCAATTATTTCTTTGTTTTGTTTATTGAAATAATAGGTAGAAACATCTGCTGAAATGACTAATCCTGGATGACCATCATCTAATGCATGCGAGCGTATATATGATAAATGCTCCTCTGTAAATAAGGAATTTGGATTACATTCCATCATTAAATCCTTCAAACCAAAAAAATGAATATGTTCCTTGAGCATTGCTCTGTGAAGTTCAGAACGAACGACTACTATTGATGCTTTGGAATTTTGTATATTTTTAGCCAAGGTAATATCAATAGTCTGTAAGGCTGACTCAATGTCATCGTAAACGATATTGGTCAATGTCCCTATCCTTTTTAGTACTATTTCTTGTTCGCTTGATAATATAAACTGGTTCATTACTCGTAAGATACACATTTAAAAAACAAAGATATAGATATTTTGAATATATTAATAGAATTTTGAATATATTATGAACCTTTTCTATCAGTGAGCAATTTTATACAGGGCTGTATTATGGCAGGATGTCACAGCGTATTGATAATTTCATTAATACCAATCTCGATGTATTTCACAAAGGCGGTATAATGTTGAGGTACAAAGAACCTTTTTTTGATGAAAGGGCATCGTTCAACATGGATGTGACATTTGGTTATAGCAATTACTCTATCAACCCTAATGATGGCGATGACTTCATGAGTTATAACAACTATCAGGCGGGCATCAATTGTTTAGTTGATTTTAGGATTTATAAACCACTTTTTATCTGTGGAGGCTTTATAGGTCAACGTACACTGAAAAAAGGTGACTATGGATTCGAACTTTGGCCCATGTTAGGACTTAGCTTACAATTCTAAAAATGAGTAATTCTCAAAAACGTGGTTAAAACTATCTAATCTTATCATTGTCATAATTGACGAGTATGATTGATATTTTTAAAAAGGTTGTAAAAATTGTCTTTAGATGCATCATTAATTAAACTAGTCGATAACATGTGTGTTGAAATTGCTAGAATAATTTACTTTTTATGTCTAGTGATCTCTTATTACATAACATTTCAAAACATATCTCACTTAGTGAAGATGAAAGTGCTTATTTCAAGTCAAAGCTTAGGGAGCGAAAACTGAAAAAAAAACAATTTATTATTCAAGAAAAACAAGTTTCTGAATCTGTTGCATTTGTCGTTTCTGGCTGTCTAAGATCTTATACTATTGATGATAACGGATTTGAACATATACTCCAATTTGCACCGCCCGATTGGTGGATTACTGATATGTTCTCTTTTATATCACAAAAGCCTGGTAATATCTATATAGATGCAATCGATGACAGCAATGTGTATTTGTTATCTAGAAAAGACCAAATAGATATATTCGAAAAAATACCCGCTTTTGAAAAGTACTTCAGGATAATTACTGAAAATTCACTAATAGCATCAAGGAAAAGAGTCATGGATGGACTAAGTCTTACTGCAAGTGACAGATACGAGGACTTTTGTCAAAGATATCCAACACTTATCGAATGTCTTCCTCAAAAACAAATAGCAGCATATATAGGCGTGACACCAGAATTTCTGAGTAAAATGAGACGTAAAATAAAAAAATAATACTTATTTAGAATTTCTTAATCTAGGTTAAGAATTTTGATTGTAATACCAACGTATCTTTGTATAAAATTTAAACCGAACACAAAATATATTCAATCCACCATTAAAACTTTAAGTAATCATGGACAGAAAAGATTTTTTAAAAAAAGGGCTTCTTGGTACCGGAATGTTTGTAGCTTCTAATGCCGTCGGAAGTCTCATTACCAATGATATTGACGAACTCGAAGCACTAGAGCCATTCACAGAAGACAAAATAGTAGGATTCAATCACATACCAAATACAACATCAAAAATAATGTCAAATACAGTAATCCACAAATCAGACACTCGTGGACACGCCAATCATGGATGGTTGGATAGTCACCATACCTTTAGTTTTGCCAATTATTACAATCCTGAAAGAATGCATTTCGGTGTGCTACGTGTACTCAATGATGATATAGTAACTGGCGGAAATGGCTTCGGTAGGCATCCCCACGACAATATGGAGATCATTTCTATACCGCTAGAAGGTGACCTTGAGCATCAAGATAGCATGGGTAATGTAGCCGTGATAAAAAACGGAGATATTCAGGCCATGAGTGCAGGAACAGGTATCACACACAGTGAAAAAAATAAAAATGCAATTAAAGAGGTAAAGTTTCTCCAAATCTGGCTATTTCCCAATAAGAAAAATGTCACACCAAGATATGATCAATTGACTCTAAAAGCAGAAGATAGAAAAAATAAACTGCGACAAATCCTGTCTCCAAATCGTGATGATGCAGGTGTATGGATACATCAAGACGCATGGTTTCACTTGGGAAGTTTGGACCAAAACAATAAACAGACTTACAAAATCAAAAAAAACGGTAATGGTGTCTATGTATTTGTACTGAGTGGACAGATCACTATTGGAGCACAAACACTTGATGCAAGAGACGGTTTTGGAGTTTGGGACACTACAGAAATAAGTTTTGTCGCAAACAAAAAGGCTGAAGTCCTGCTCATGGAAGTCCCTATGAAAGTGAGTTAACTGAATAATATTGAGCAAAATGTGATATCTTCGCAACGTCAAAACAAAACATTTAAAATTAATTTATCATTATATGAATATTGTAGCTTTCGGAGGTAGTAGTAGTAAAAAATCCATAAATAAACAGTTGGCCACCTATGCGGCTTCTTTTTTTGAAGGTGCTAATGTGCAAATATTAGATTTGAATGATTACGAAATGCCCATTTTCAGCTTAGATATAGAAAAAAAAGACGATTACCCAATACAAGCAATAAATTTCGTAGAACAAATAGGTGCTACTGACTTGCTTATCATTTCACTATCAGAACACAATGGTAGTTATTCAGCAGCTTTTAAAAATATTTTTGATTGGGCTTCTCGTGTAGCAACTCAGACTTTTCAGCAAAAACCTATGCTTCTCATGGCAACTTCGCCCGGACCTAGAGGTGGCATAAGTGTTCTAGATACAGCCAAAGTAAGATTTCCATTTCATGGCGCTAAAATATTAGGCACTTTTTCGTTGCCTGAATTTAATAAAAATTTTGACGAAAGTCTAGGTATTACAGACCCTGAATTATTAAGGAAATTTGAAAAATTGATTGCTTCAGCAAAAGTTGAGTTATCAGCTTGATAAATTTTTGAATACTTCGTTTAATTTCATTTCTTCATTTTGCCAATTTAAGTCTTGGCTTGCTTTCAGGCAATTCTTATGCATGTCATTAATGCGATCACGATCATTAATGACATAATTAATCTCTGCCGCAATAGCTGAAACTGTAAGATCTGAAACCAAAATACCATTGTCGTACTTTTCGATTATATTGCGATATTCGGGAAAATCCATATTGACAGAAGGAATTCCCATATGCATATAATCAAAAAATTTATTCGCAAGTGAATAGTAATAATTTGCGCAGCTCCCGTCAAGTAGGTTTATTCCTAATGTCGCGCCAAGGGTATATTTTTTCATTTCTTCTGGCGACAACCATCCAAGGAACTCAATTCTTTCTTTAGCGATACTTTGAGCCGCTAATTTTTTGAGATCTATTGCGAGGTCTCCGTCTCCCACAATGTAAAAATAAACATCATCCACAAACGCCATAGCTCCTATCATTTCTGCTATTCCACGTCCTTTATTTAGCACGCCTTGATACAATAGATAAGGCCTTTTACCCTTAAATGAATCAATATTAATTCTTTCCAAATATTCGGGTGTATTGTACACGTAGATAAATGGCCGATTATACAAACTACCCAACATCCTAGACAAGCTCTCATTTACGGTGATGCATTGATCTGCTGTCGGGACGAAAGTATCGCCAATCAAATTCCAGAATCTTTTGACAGTTGGTCTATCAAATAGTTCTGGTGTTTCCACAAAATATTCATGTGCATCATATACTAGTTTTTT
>Ga0105045_10001658_pt1 | contig 18344 bp, 16 predicted proteins | sample MAT02_FD_78089 | JGI IMG/M metagenome (GOLD analysis project Ga0105045, IMG submission 78089) | Freshwater microbial communities from Lake Fryxell liftoff mats and glacier meltwater in Antarctica - MAT-02 (megahit assembly) | ecosystem: Environmental > Aquatic > Freshwater > Ice > Liftoff... | reverse complement strand
TCGGTAAGTAAATACTTACTACGGTAATGTAACCTATATCTCTACGATGGCGTAATCCTCTGCATAACCATTTAGCGAACGGTAAATCTATTTTTTGAAATAATGAATGTATGTCTTGTTAATCAATTGGTTGACTCACAAAGGCTATATTTCGACGAAGACCATTAATTTTTGTGCGCTTCACCGCCGACCGCCTGAACACCTCGCCGAATACCGCTTCGGAGATCTCTTCCCAGTCAGTTTTGGTGAACCCGGTCAGATCGGGGTGGGGGGCAAAAGCAGGCGTTTGGTGCGGGCGGGCAAACCGATTCCAGGGGCAAACATCCTGGCACACGTCACAACCAAAAACCCAGTTGTCGAACTTACCCCGAACTTCATCGGGAATGGCTTCTTTCAGTTCGATGGTAAAGTAAGAAATACACTTACTGCCGTCCACTACGTAGGGGTCAACAATGGCATTGGTGGGGCAGGCGTCGATGCAGCGGGTGCAAGTGCCACAATAGTCGGTAATAGGGCCGTCGGGTTCCAGTTCGAGGTCGAGAATGAGTTCGCCGATGAAGAAAAACGAGCCGATCTCCCGGTTTATCAGGTTAGAATGTTTACCTATCCAGCCCAGCCCGGCACGTTTGGCCCAGGCTTTGTCCATGACCGGGGCCGAATCGACAAAGGCCCGTCCGCCTACGTCGCCAATGTCAGCCCGGATAAAATCGAGCAACGCTTTGAGCTTGTCCTTAATAACGAAGTGATAATCTTCGCCGTAGGCGTATTTCGAGAGCTTGTAATCATCGTTGCTTTCGGGTAGGCGCTGTTCGGGATAATAATTGAGCAGGACCGTGATGACCGATTTGGCTCCGTCAACGAGCAGACGTGGGTCGAGCCGCTTGTCAAAATGGTTAGCCATGTAGTTCATCTGCCCGTGCATACCATTCTTGAGCCATGTTTCGAGTTGCGGGGCTTCCTCGTCCAAAAAATCGGCTTTGGCTATGCCACACAGGTCAAAGCCCAGTCGGATGGCTTCGGCTTTGATGCGCTGGGAATAAGTGGCGGCAGGGTTATGCAAAATAGGGGCGAGGGGTTAATTCTTTCAGGTGTCTTCTCCATAAACAGAACGATTGGACTGAAAAATCCTGTTTAGCTTTTTAATCTTACAGAAATTCTGGTTCAGACATGTTGTCAGTCTGTATTGATTTGGCCGGGCTTTTGTCTATTATTAGCCATGAATTTCTGGAATAGAACTCAGCACACACCCATGGAAAATAAAGACAACCTGAACCAACAAGGGGTTGCCGACGCGCAGGAACCTGACAACCTGACAAACGAGCCGCTTAACGACGTGGAGGCTATCAATGTTAATGGTGGCAACCCCGCCAGGGATGAAACCGGCGAAACAACACTCAGTGATGAAGACATGCCGACTGTTGATGCCCAGCCGGTGAATGAAGTGGCTGAACTCAAGGAAAAATACCTGCGGTTATACGCTGACTTCGAAAACTTCCGCCGTCGGACGGCAAGGGAGAAGCTGGACCTTATTAACAATGCCGGCGAAAATACCATTAAAGCTATGCTACCGGTGGTCGATGATTTTGAGCGGGCCAAACAGGCTACCGATAAGACCGACGATATTTCCGCCGTGCGCGAAGGCATCGAAATCATCTATAATAAACTACTCAAAACACTGGAAAGCAAGGGGTTGAAGCCGATGGTGTCGTTAGGTCAGCCGTTCGACGCCGATCTGTACGAGTCCATCGCCCAGTTCCCGGCTCCCTCTCCAGACCTGAAGGGCAAGGTGATAGACGAAACAGAAAAAGGCTACTACCTGAATGACAAAGTCATCCGGTTCGCCAAAGTAATTGTAGGCAGTTAATCCAATTGTGAATGCGCGAATGAGTGAATGAGTGAATACCTCCGGCAGTACGTTGCCTGCGCCAGCCTATTCACTCATTCGCTCATTTACTCATTCACTCATTATGATATGGCATCCAAACGCGATTATTACGAAGTATTAGGCGTCGATAAGAATGTGTCGGCGGAGGAACTCAAGAAGGCTTATCGAAGGATGGCTATCAAATTCCACCCCGACAAAAACCCCGACGACCCCACCGCCGAAGAAAAATTCAAGGAGGCCGCCGAGGCCTACGACGTTCTGAACGACCCCAACAAGAAGGCACGGTACGATCAGTTTGGGCATGCCGGAATGGGTGGTGCGGCCAGTGGCGGTGGCTACGGACCCGGGGGGCCGAGCATGGAAGACATTTTCAGTCAGTTTGGCGATGTCTTCGGCGACGATTCGCCCTTCGGGGGGTTCTTCCGGGGGCAGGGTGGTGGCGGACAGCGGCAGCGCGTTCGGCGCGGGTCTGACCTTCGCATTAAGCTGAAGCTGAACCTTCAGGAAATTGCCAACGGCGTTGAGAAAAAAATTAAAGTCAAGCGGCACGTAACCTGCACTACCTGTGGCGGCAACGGTTCCAAAAATGGCACCGCCGTTAAAACCTGCACGACCTGCAACGGCAGCGGCCAAATCCGTAAAGTGGTCAATACAATGCTGGGGCAGATGGTCTCGACCAGTACCTGCCCCACCTGCAACGGCGAAGGCAAGATTGTGACCGACCGTTGTGATGTGTGTTTCGGTGAAGGCCGTGTATTGCAGGAAGACGTAATTCCGCTCAACATTCCGGCGGGCGTGGCCGAGGGTATTCAGCTATCGGTTGGAGGTCGGGGTAACGTACCACCCCGGGGTGGCGTAGCGGGCGATCTGCTCATTGTCGTTGAAGAAGAAGAGGACCAGTATCTCAAGCGCGACGGCAATAACGTGGTGTTTGATCTGTATGTCAGCTTTGTGGATGCGGCAATCGGCACCAACGTGGAGGTGCCAACTATTGACGGTAAGGCGCGTATTACGCTCGACCCTGGCACGCAGAGTGGCAAAATTTTGCGGCTAAAAGGCAAAGGTATCAAAGAACTGAACGGCTACGGGCGGGGCGATGAACTGATACACGTTAATGTCTGGACGCCCAAAGCGCTGTCGTCCGACGAGCGGGCCACGCTCGAAACGCTGCGTAACTCGCCTAACTTTCAGCCCAAACCCAATAAGAATGAAAAAGGCTTTTTTGATAAGATGAAGGATTTTTTTCATGGTTGAACCCGTTTGAATAGATACCAACAAGCCCGGCAAATCAGTTTTGCCGGGCTTGTTGGTATCTATTCAAAGCGATATGATTCAGGGCTGTGCTGGGGCTGTGACCGGTATATCGAGCGAAGAAAACAGCAGATGCCGGACAAAATCGAGAAGTTTACCTTCATCTTTGATTTCACCGTCGGGGCCACTGCCAAAGTCAGTCAGTGAGGGCAGGTGTTCCATAAAGAATACCTGAAAATGGATGGTCTCGATGAGCGAACTGGCGCGGGAGTGAGCATACGGGTAATCGGGCCGCAGTTCGAGAACGATACTGGCAATGCGCCCACACAGGTCTTTGTAGGGCTTGAACAGCTGCTGCCGGTTGTCTTCCGTGACGTGCCGGGTGAGATAGGCTTTGCTGGCTTCGCGCACTACAATACTGTGAAGAGCTACTATATCGATGTCGTCAGCAAGCGGTTGCTCAATATCGTGCAACAAGAGCAGCTGAAGCAGTCGTTCCAGTTTCTGGCGTGGGTCAGCCAGGTTGTTGGTACGATAAACCAGTTGAAAATCGAGCCACTGCCAGTACCAGGCAACCAGATAGACGAGCAGGCGGTGCTTGTTCTCAAAGTACCGGTAAATACTGGCTTCTTTGGTACCCATGCGCTCGGCAAGTTTGCGAAACGTTGCATCTTCGAAGCCGATCTCATTAAACAGAAGGATGGCTTGTCTGACAATCCGTCTGCCCAGGTCGGAACTTTCGGGTTCGCGCAGAAAGAGCCGCTCATTCATACGGACATGCACCGAATAATGCATCGTAGTGGTCAGTTGGGGGTAGTAAATCTAATTTAACTCTAATGTAAAATGATAGCTACTTTGCTATATTTGCAGTAAAGATAGCAAAGCTATCAAAAAACTCTAAATTACTATCATACAAGGTTAATATATGGCTTCGTCCAACGAGATACCGGCTCCTCCTACCCCATTACAGCGATTAACAAGACTTCTGACTACCGAACGCAGGGACATTGGTTACGTCTATCTATATGCTCTCGTAACGGGAATAATCAGTTTGTCGTTGCCGTTGGGTATTCAGGCAGTATTCAACTTAGTATCGGGTGGCTTGCTGTTCAGTTCGGTTTATCTGCTGATTGGACTGGTCATAGGTGGGGTACTGGCCACAGGTTTGCTACTGGTTGGGCAGATGACTCTGGTCGAGATTCTACAGCAGCGGGTATTTGCCAAAGCTGCTTTCGAGTTCACCTACCGACTGCCCCGCATTCAGCCCGACGCCTTCTCGGGCTATTACCCACCCGAGCTGATGAACCGCTTTTTCGACGTGCTGACCATTCAGAAAGGCATGCCTAAACTGCTCATCGATATAACATCGGCTGTTGTACAGATTGTATTCGGGTTATTACTTTTATCCGCTTACAACCCAATTTTCATTGGCTTCGGCCTGTTCACCGTGCTGCTTATGGTTGGTATCTGCCGCATCTACGGCCCATCGGGTGTACGAACCAGTTTGCAAGAGTCAAAATACAAATACAAAGTAGTTGCCCAACTCGAAGATGTAGCCCGCGAACTGCCCCTGCACCGGCTTCGTGCCGATTCGCTCGAGACCATTGACAAGATGGACGATCTGGTGGCAAATTATGTGCATTCCCGAAATAACCATTTCAAGGTCCTGAAACGTTTCTTTTACAGCGGAGTGGCATTTAAAACTATTGTGACCGGGGGGCTCCTTATTCTGGGAACAACGCTTTTGGTAAGCCGACAAATGTCGCTGGGTCAGTTTGTGGCGTCTGAACTGGTCATTGTACTGATCACCAGCTCAGTCGATAAATTGATATCGGGCATTGATACTGTGTTTGATATGCTTACCGCCGTCGAAAAAATTGGCTACGTAACGGACCTTCCACTTACTAATGAGTGAATTTTGACTGATATAATGAGTGAATAGGTGATGGCACATTCAGGCTCCCACCGGAGGTCATTCACTCATTATATCATTCACTAACTATATCATTCTATTATTCTATCATTCAAAATGCTGAACCTGTCAAACTACCGGGTAGCTGACGATCTGTTTGAGAAGTACCCGCTTAAAACGCTGGATGCAATGCTGCGGCCCGATGCCGGGCGTGCACTGGGCCGCTGGATGCTGTTTTTTTTGTTGCTGGGGGTTGTTGTCATGTTTTTCCCCTGGCGACAGACCATCATCGGCGAAGGATCCGTAACGGCGTTTACTCCCCGCGACCGGCCCCAGACCGTGCAAAACGCCATTGGGGGGCGAATTGAGAAGTGGAACGTGCAGGAAGGACAGTTCGTGAAAACGGGCGATACGCTGCTGGTCATTTCCGACATCAAAGACGAGTACTTCGACCCCAACCTTGGCGAACGACTCGATGAGCAGCTCGATGCCAAGCAGGGAACGCGCACGGCCACCCAGGCCAAAATCAGGGCATTGAATAACCAGATTGCGGCACTGGGTGATGGCCTGGTGGTAAAACTCAATGCTGCCCGTAATAAGGTGAAACAGGCTAATTTTAAGGTCAAAGCCGATCAGGCCGATCTGGTTGCCCAGCGTAAAAACTACCAGATTGCCCTCGACCGGCTCGAACGTTTTGAGAAAGGATATCGTGACGGTCTTTTTTCGCTTACCGATCTTGAATCGCGCCGATTAAAGGTGCAGGAAGATCAGGCAAAAGTGGTATCGCAGGATAACAAACTCAACGTCTCGCAGCAGGAACTCATCAATGCCCGGCTTGATCTGACTACCATCGAAGCCGATTTTCAGGAGAAGATTGCCAAAGCCCAGTCGGACCTGAGTTCGGCGGTATCGTACCTGGCCGAAGCGGGGGGCGAGGTGGCTAAACTGCGCAATAAAATCAGTAGTGTCGATGTCCGGCAGGGTCTGTACGTAGTGCGTGCCCCGCAGGACGGCTACATTGTGCGGTCGTTCAAGACGGGTATTGGCGAGACGATCAAAGAAGGCGAATCCATTGCCACACTCCAGCCCGACAATCCCTCGCTGGCAATTGAACTGTATGTGCGGGCCATGGACGTTCCGCTCATTCAGCGGGGACGAACGGTTCGGATTCAGTTTGATGGCTGGCCTGCCATTCAGTTCTCGGGCTGGCCTGCCGTGGCTGTGGGTACGTTTGGGGGCGAGGTAACGGTGATCGACGCCGTGAGCAGCGTAAACGGTAAATACCGGTTGCTGGTGCAGCCCAAACCCAACAAAAATGACCCGCCATGGCCAGAGCAGCTCCGGGTTGGATCAGGCGTATATGGCTGGGTTATGCTTGACGATGTGCCGGTCTGGTACGAAATCTGGCGGCAGCTGAACGGCTTCCCGCCCAGTCTGAAAGAAGAACCGACCGAAGAAAAAGGCGTTAAAAAATGAATGGTGTGATGCAGTATTTTAAGGGCCTGATGGTGGCTGTATTGCTGGCGGGATTTACCAGTACGGCACCGGCCCAACCGGCCATGCTGTCAGACTCTGCGGTGTTTCCGGCCCTGACTTTTTACGAACTCATCCGGCAGTACCACCCCATTGTAAAACAGGCTAACCTCTTTGGCGACGAAGCCCAGGCAGTGCTGTTGCAGGCACGGGGCGCATTTGATCCGAAACTGGCTTCGTATTACGACCGTAAGGAGTTTGGTTCTGATCTATACTTCGATCACTGGCGTAATAAACTGGCCGTACCCATCTGGTTTGGTGGTATCGACCTGTTTGTGTCCTACGACCGTAACAACCCGGCGGCTAAGTATATCAATCCCGAAGAGCGAACGCCCGATTCAGGACTGTCGGGCGTGGGCATCAATGTACCCATTGGGCAGGGGTTGTTCATCGACGCCCGCCGAAATACCGTTCGGCAGGCGCGGCTGACGCTTGATCTGGCCCAGGCCGACCGGCTTAAACAAATCAACAAAATCCTGTTTGATGCGGCCAAAACTTACTGGGAATGGTACCTCGCTGCGCAGCAGCGACAGTATCTTGACGAAGGTTACGACTTGGCCAACCGCCGGTTTGAAGCCCTCCGACAGCGGGCGCTGCTGGGCGATGCGGCCATTATTGACACTACCGAAGCTCTGATTACGGTGCAGGACCGGCTGGTGCAGCGGCAGCAGGCCGACGTTGACGAACTGAACGCCCGGCTTCGGGTAAGTCTGTTTTTATGGAACGAAGGCAACCAGCCCGTTGAGTTGCCACCCATTGCCCGGCCCCAGGCTCCTGACATAACCCCGCCCGATATGGTAGCCCTGCAACTGCTGCTGGATCAGGCTGCTGAACGGCATCCGGAATTGCTGAAGCTGAACGTGAAAAACCAGCAACTGCTGCTGGAAGAGCGGTTTCGGAGGGCGTTGATTCAGCCGCAGATCAATTTTAACGCCATGCTGCTCAGCGAGACGCCCCGTATCGGTACGCCCTATAGCTGGAGCAGTTACTACGCGTTGCGACCACAGAACAACAAGGTTACCGTCGCTTTTGTGTTTCCTCTCTTTCTTCGGAAGGAGCGGGGCAAATTGCGTGAGGTGCAGATCAAAAATCGGCAGGTCGTGCTGGAGCAAAAGCAGGTAGGCCGCGACATCAGCAATACAGTCCGGGTGGCTTACAACCAGCTTCAAACGCTGGTGCAGCAGTCAGTGGTGCAGCAGCAGGTAATTCAGAATCAGGCGCGGTTACTGCGGGCCGAACAGCAGAAGTTTGATATTGGCGAGAGTAGTCTGTTCCTCGTCAACGCACGCGAAACTAAGCTCATTGACCTACGTATTAAGGGCGAAGAGTTGAAAACAAAGTTCAAAAAAGCTGTTGCCGAACTTTACTACGTAGCCGGAACGGCGCAATAATTCACGCGTCCAGCACCATCAGTAACTCGCTGATCATCATGGCGGTTGCGCCCCAGACGCGGTAGCCCTCGATCTGGTAAAACGGCGCATCGACCGTAATACCGCGCACCTCAATTTTGCTATCGCCCACAATCGTCTCGTCCAGGAGCGTGTCGAGTTCCACTTCTACAACAGCTTCTACCTCACGGGGGTCAGGGTAAAAATCGGGGCGGTAGGGTAGTACGCCCACAACGGGCTGTACGTAAAAATTACTCGGCGGGATAAACAGTTCGGTCAACAACCCCAGCACCTTTACATCTGACACCCGGATGCCGATTTCTTCCTGGGCTTCGCGCAGGGCGGTGCGGGTCAGGTTTTCGTCAAATGGCTCGGCTCGGCCACCCGCAAACGCCATCTGCCCCGCATGAACACCGTCGTATTGCGGACGCAGAATCAGGGGTAGGTAAATCGAGTTTTTATGGGGGTAAAAACAGATCAGCACCGCGCTCCGCCGGGTTCGCTCGTTGGGTCTGATGCCCAGCCGGTACCGGGCTTCCGACGCCATTTTGGCATGGGCCGCTTCGCCCGGCAGGGGTTGCCGTAAGCGTTGCCGCAGATCTTCCGTAAAGCTATGAAACGTAGTGTCAATCATTTTCCTGAGTCATTCTGTTGTCATTCACTGCGTGTCATTGATTGTCATTAACCGCGTGTCATTATGGACGTAGTTAACGACCATTGATGACAAAAACGACGTGGAGCAAATGACTACGAATGATGATACAGTTTCGCTAACTCCTCTGCGCAGCGTTCGCCGTCCATGGCGGCTGAGACAATGCCGCCCGCGTAGCCCGCGCCTTCGCCACATGGAAACAAACGTTTTGTAGTCAGGTGTTCGCATGTGTCGCGGTCGCGCGGGATGCGAATTGGTGAGGAGGTACGGCTCTCCACACCGATTATCTGCCCGTCGTTGCTGAGGTAGCCGCGCATTTTTTTGCCGAAATCGCGCAGTCCCTGCTTTAGCGGCTGGGCAATGTGCGGGGGCAAAACATCCGTCATATCTGCCGATAGTAACCCCGGCTGGTAACTCGTGGAGAGCAAACTGCCCGACACGCGCCCGTCTACAAAATCGGCCACGCGCTGGGCTGGGGCCGTTTGCGAGGGCGCATTTGCCGTGCCACCCCCCAGCCGATACGCTCGCTGTTCAAGTTCCTGCTGCATGACTAATCCCGCCAGCGGCCCCTCATGGGCGTAGGGTTGCAAATCTACCTCAGTAATGGCCACAACAACCCCCGAATTGGCGTACTGCGAATCCCGGCGCGAGGGCGACATACCGTTCACGACCAGCTCGCCGGGGGCGGTGGCCGACGGAACGATGAACCCACCCGGACACATACAAAACGAAAAAACGCCCCGCTCCACCCCGCCAAATTTCGTCTGCGTCACCAGACTGTACGACGCAGCGGGCAAATAATCTCCTCGACCCAGCAAAGGCCGGTCAATGTCGGCGCGGGGGGGCAGGTGGTACTGAAACTGGTCGATGAGCGATTGCTGATGCTCCACCCGAACGCCCATAGCAAACGGCTTGGCCTCGATCAGTACATTACGGTCGCGAAGCAGATAAAATACGTCGCGGGCGGAGTGTCCGGTAGCCAAAATCACACCGATGCCCGTCAGTTCGCGACCGTCGGCGGTTATGACGCCCCGCAACTCGTTGTTTTCGAGTATCAGGTCCGTAACGCGGGTGTCGAAATGAACCTCGCCCCCGGCCCGGCGGATGCTTTCGCGCAGGTCGGTCACAACGCCGGGTAGTTTGTTGGTACCGATGTGCGGATGAGCGTCCACCAGAATCTGCTCCGTAGCCCCGTGGGCCACAAAAATCTCCAGAATCCGGCGCACATCGCCCCGTTTGGTAGCGCGGGTGTATAGCTTGCCGTCAGAATAGGTCCCGGCTCCACCCTCGCCAAAGCAATAGTTGGATTCGGGGTTGACGATGTGGTCTTTGTTGATAGCTGCAAGGTCCCGACGCCGGGCGCGAACGTCGGAGCCGCGTTCCAGCACGATGGGTTTAATGCCCAGTTCCAGTAGCCGCAGGGCCGCAAACAACCCCGCTGGACCGGCCCCAACCACAATAGTAACGGGGGCGTTTTTGGGAAGTGCCGTTTGCGGTTTCTGGTATTGAATAAGCGGAGGAGGAGCCATGCCCACAAAGACCTCGGCATCAACGTGTACCCGAATTTGCCGCCCCCTCGCGTCGATAGACTGCCGGCGTTTACGGATTGTAGCCGGCGCGTCGGGCGGGAGGTGCAGGTGCTGGCGGGCTTGTTGCTGAAAAGTGGCTTCGTCGAACGCCTGTTCGGGCGTCAGCGTAAGCGAAAGCTGATGTGTCATGGTTGAAACAGGGCCGGTGTTTATCCGGCAACGTATCGACAAAATTACGATAATAGTACGCGGATGACACATGTGACGCGGATTTTCACGGATCGGTTTGTGTTGACTGAAAAAAGAAAATCAAAATTGGCCCGTACCATTTGCGCACTGTTCAACGATTGTTAACGTTTTTTACAATCTGCAATACACCCATTCTGCGTTTACCTTTGCAGGACTTATTGTGTTGTTATGCCCCTTCGTCATTATTTCGTTCTTTGCCTATTTGCGTTGCCGTTTCTGCTCCAAAACTGTGCGCAGGTAGCGCAGCCGCCCGGTGGTAAGAAAGATACCATTGCCCCCCAGCTCATTACGAGTATTCCCAAACAACGAGCCCTAAACTACGCCGGGCAAACGGTAGTGCTGGAATTTGATGAGTATGTGAAATCCGAGAATATCCAGCAAAAGATTACTATTACGCCCCAGGATAGCAATACGTTTGTGGTCAAAGAGCTGCCCAACGGCCTGCGGCTGACGTTTAACAGGCCGCTGCAAAAAAACACGACCTATACAATTAATTTCTCCGATGGCATCCGCGATATCACCGAGCGTAACGTGGCCAAAGATGCCAAAGTGGTGTTCAGTACCGGCCCCGCTATCGACTCGCTTTCCATTGGCGGTACCGTGACTGACGACGAATCGAGACAGCCAATTCTTGGCTTTGTAGTGGGGTTGTTTGGCCCGAACGATACACTACCCATCAACCGTAAACGTCCGTCCTACTATGCCCGTACCGATAGTAGTGGCCGTTACCTGATCGAAAATATCAAGTCGGACCGATATAAAGTATATGGGTTTGAGGATAAAGACCTGAATCTGGTGAACAACACACCCGGCGAGCGCGTGGCTTTCCGCGACAGCATTATTGACCTGACCCGCAACTATTCAGGTATCGACATGGTGGCGTTTCGGGGTACCACCAAACCGCGCATCAGCCGGCGCGAACGTACCGACGAAACCCTTGGCCTGGAACTCAGTAGCGGCATTGCCAGCTACAGCCTGACGGTTGGTAAAAAGGAAGATACGCTGATTTCATTTCTCGAATCGCCGAAGATGATCCGGCTGTTTCGCCCCGCTGACCGGGCCGCTGCCGATACGGTCAATATCGCCATTGTTGCCGAAGACTCGGTTGGGAACATAACCAACCTGAAAGAGCGGGTGTATTTTTCGCCCTTGAAAACGCGGGCCAAAGACCGGAAACCACTCGCCTTAGCCATCACGCCCACCAACAGCGACCCCGTTGACCGAAACCTGAACTTCACGTTCGCGTTCAACAAGCCCGTGCTGCGCTACGATACGACGCTGATTAACATTGGTCCCGACACGCTGAGGCCGCTGCCGCTCAAACCCGGTGAACTGACGTGGACCAACAGTTTCAGCAGACTGGTACTTGAAAAACCCACCAACCTGCGCGATACGCTGTATCTACAACTGGAAAAGGGCGCCTTCATCAGCGTACAGGGCGATACGCTGCCGCGCTACACCGCACGCTATTTTATTGCCGACGAAGACAGCTACGGCTTGCTGGCGGGTCGTATCAGCCAAGCTGTCGTGGCTGATACGAATTTCATTGTGGAATTACTGAACGATAAGTACGAAGTGGTCCGGTCAGAATACGGTAAGCGAAATTATGAATTTGCGCGGCTTAAACCGGGTCGGTACCGCGTCCGGCTTATTCTGGACCGCAACGGCAACCGTCGGCGCGACACGGGTAACATCGAGAAGGGTATCCAGCCCGAAGCCATCGTCTATCACCCCGGTGCCGACGAAGACGGCTTCATCAACCTCCGCCAGAACTTCGAACTGACGGACATTGACTTCTAATTCGGTTTACGTTGGCTTACCCCCTGTAAACCGAAATCACATCCCTTCCTTTAGCATCTCAACCACCAACGACAGTTCATCGACCGTAGCGTCGGGGTTGCCGCTGTAGCCGATGGCGCGGTACCGGACGCGCCCGTTGGGGCCAATCACGATTTTAGTTGGAATACCCTCCACCCCGTAGGCATTGGCTACTTTCTGCTGACTGTCCAGCGGCACTACGAACGGGTAGGGGTGCTTGTCCATAAACGTCCGAACGCGCTGCATTGGCCCACCCTCGCGGGTGTTTACGAACAGGAATTTTACGTTAGGATCACTCTGGAAACGTTCCTGCGCCTGTTGCATAGCCGGAAACGACGCTACGCATGGCCCGCACCAGGTAGCCCAGAAATCAAGGACAATTACCTTGCCCCGAAAGGCCGACGACGAAATGGTGCGGCCCAGCAGATCGGTAAGTTCAAAGGCGGGGGCCGGGCGGTCGATGAGTTTCTGGCGGAGTTCGTCGCGCTGCTCGGCTTTCAGGTCGGCTTCGAGTTCGGCCAGATACGCGGTGGCGGTGGCGGGCGTTTGGTCGGGTTGCTGGGCGTACCAATTACGCAGGGCGGTTTTGAGCCGGGGCGTGGCCTGACCCGCGTTGATTACAGCCTCAATTACAGGGCGGGCGTCGGCAGCGCGGTTAGCTCGGAGGGCGCAGATAAAATACCGCTCGTTAATTTTCGGGTCGCTGTTGTCGGCGTCGTTAGGGTTCACGAACGTCTGGTAGGCGGTAAATGCATCGGAAAATTTGTCCTGTTGTTCCAGCGTCCGGGCCAGGGTGTTTTGCATTTGATTTTGCCGGGTTTGCTGTTCGGCATTCCAGTCACCCCGGAAATTATACGGTTTTTTAGCCGCCTGTTGCAGGGTCATGGCCCGCCGAATGAGCCGCTCGGCTTCGGGCAGGGCGCGTTTTTCGTCGGCCAGTTGAAACGCCATTGTGTTCAGCATCAGCGGGTCGGTATGCGTGGCTGGCTGGGCTTCTACGAACACTATCAGGCCCGGAATGTCGTTGGCTTTGAAGTAGCCGTCGGTCATCAGCACCGTCAGGCTGGGGGCGTAGGGCGAAGCCGGAAAATCGCGCATGAAGGCGTCGTACAAGGCTCTCTTTTTTGTCCAGTTGGGCTCGTTTCGCACGCCCATGTTGCGGTCTTTTTGGGCCACCGACCCTGCTGGATCAACGATTTTTTGGCGTTCGCGCTGCGCGTTGGCGTTTTTGAAGTCGCCTATGCTTTCATACAGGCGGGCGGCATTGGTCAGATCGGTGGTGGTGGGTGGGTTTCGCGAGGCCAGATATGCTTCAATACTGGCCTTGACCTTTGGGGCGTAGCCGGGTTTGCGCTGTTTGATCAGAGCCGCGTAATAGTCTGACCAGTACTGCGGCTTCAGATCGGGATTCCGGGCCAGTTCCTGTTCATAGAGTGTCACTACATAGTCAGGATTGGGCCGAACACCCGCTTCGGCCAGCAGACCTGTCCGGGTAAAGACCGACGCCTGACCGCCGGTAGTGTGGGGGAGAAGTTGACCTGCTTCGTTGGTCAGTGGAATGACGTACAACCGCCCCTTATTGGCGTCGATGCGCCGGGGTTGCTGCCTGTTTCGGAACAGCATCATCAGGCCCGCAATCTCTTTTGGCGGTAGTTTCACTTCGCCCGCATACACATTGCCCTGCCGTACCAGCGTCAGCGTGGTAGGCTGGCTGAGCCGCATCTGATCGGGTGAGCCGTACCGCACAAACCGGGCTTCCAGGGTGCTCTCGGTGGCCAGGGGCGTCCCGGCGGGCGTGTATGTCAGCGACACCATCTGCCCTGGCTGCGGCAGCGTGGGCGCGAACTGGAACTGGGCCGATGCGATAGACGGAAGGAGGAAGGGGAGTAAGCAAGGAAACTTCATTACGTGAGCGTATTCGAAAAAAATCAATTGTACGGGTTTTCTGTTGGATTGGCGCGAGTATCGAAAATGCGTAACAGAAAAAAATGGGACTGCTGGGCGTGCACTGGTAATAAAGCGCGTTTTGGCGGGCGACCAGAATACAGCGAACGGTTGGGTAGTTCGCCGATTCAATACCCATCTCAGGCATCGATACTAAAAGGTCAATCTTTTTATAAGCTGTTTCCCTGAAACGGTCTGCCATATCGTCCGACCAGTTTTCGCGCAAGTGAGTGAGGATAGTGACGAAGTCTTCCTTAACCTGACTGCTCCAAATTACTTCGATAGCCACTCGTCAATTTGCCGTTTAGCTTCTTCGTGAGACAAGACGTTCCCATCATTAATTTGTGACAGAGCCACTTCGAGTTCGCGCTTTTGCTTGTTTGTCAGTTCGTCGGTAATCTCGCTCGGAGCGGTATCGACATCGGCTACGGCATTGTATAGATTTTTAAGCCGGTCATCGTCAATGTGGTCAATGAGCGTGTGAAATCGCTCTCTAATCTGTGTCGTTGACATACGGGTTTATTTTTAGAATAAATCAAATATACTGATTTTTGAGATACTCACACCATTACCGGCTCTTCCTGTTTTACCGGGCGCGACACGGCCCACAGGCCCAGCAGCGTGAACAGACCATTGAGCAGCAACCGCTCGAAACCGAATTTGTAGCCGCCAAACCATGCCGCCGAGTTCTCGTTTACGATGTACGTCAGCACCGGCGCGGTCAGGCAGATGAACGGTACGGCGCGGTCCAGCACAGGGCGTTTGCTGAAAATCCCGAACGCATACAACCCCAGCAGCGGCCCGTAGGTATAGCCTGCAATATCAAACACCGCCGTAATAACTTCTTTGCTGTTGAACTGCCGGAATACGATAATAACCACGTAGAACAGCACCGAGAAGCCGATGTGAACAAAATGCTTGATGCGCGACCGCTGCGCTTCGGGCCGGTTCTCGACGTTCATAAAGTCGATGCAGAACGAGGTAGTCAGGGCCGTCAGAGCTGAGTCGGCACTGGCGTAGGTGGCCGCCGTAATGCCAAGCAGAAACGTAATGCCAACTGCCAGGCCGAGGTGATTCAGGGCCAGTAGCGGGTACAGATCGTCGGTACGGGCGGGAATGGCGATGCCTTCGCGTTTGGCAAACATATACAGCAGCACGCCCAGCGAGAGAAACATGAAATTGACGAATACCAGCGTGCAGGTGAACCAGAACATGTTTTTCTGGGCGTCGCCGATGTTGCGGCAAGTCAGGTTTTTCTGCATCAGGTCCTGATCCAGGCCGGTCATCACGATGGCTATGAAGGCGCCGGCAATGAATTGCTTGAAGAAATTCTTGGGGTCGTTGGCATCCCAGAAGAAAATCTGTGACATATCACTATCCTGTACACTGTTCACCAGCCCGCCAAACGACAGGCCAAGCTGCTGCGAGATAAGCACGATGGTCAGCACCACTGCCGCCACCAGAAACAGTGTTTGGAGCGAATCGGTCAGGATAATGGTTTTCATGCCCCCCTTAAACGTATAGAGCCAGATGAGCGCGATGGTAATCATCACCGATACCTCAAACGGCACGCCCAGCCCGTTGAACAGCGCGATCTGCAATACCTCAACGGCTACGTACAGCCGCACCGCTGACCCCACCGTGCGGGCTAATATAAAAAATCCTGCTCCTGATTTATAGGACCAGAAACCAAACCGCTTTTCGAGGTAGCCGTAAATGGAAATCAGGTTCATGCGGTAGTACAGCGGCATCAGCACCGTGCCGATAACCACATACCCGACGATGTAGCCCAGCACAACCTGAAAATAGGAGAAGCCGATGTTACCCACCGCCCCCGGCACCGAAATAAACGTAACACCCGATAGTGACGTGCCGATCATGCCAAACGCCACCAGCCACCAGGGCGACTGCCGGTTGGCCGTAAAAAAGGTGTTGGTATCGGCCCCACGGGCTGAATAGAACGAGACAGTAATCAGGACGCCGAAGTAAACGACCAGAATGGAGAGTGCAATAGAGGTGTTCATGCAGTAAAAATGAGTGAATTGGCGAATGAGTGAATGAGTGAATAATCACACTCCCTGACCAGGAGGACAGGCAACTTTTCAGGCCTGAATGGGGTTATTTTTGAGGTGGTCGGGCGGTTTGACGCCTGCCGATTTCGCCGTAAATTTGCTAAATAAACCCTATAGTTTTGCCCATGCAACCATTTGAAGAAACTGACTGGTCTGCCGACGTTGACGTACTGGACGAGGTAGTTGATGTGGCCGTACATTCTCTTGTTGTCTTCAATGATGACGTCAATACGTTTGAACACGTAATTGAAACGCTGATCGATGTCTGTGCTCACACGCCCGAGCAAGCCGAGCAGTGTACCCTCCTGATCCATTACAAAGGCAAATGCAGCGTTAAAAACGGCTCTTGGGATGAACTCGTGTCCATGCGCAACGAAATCTGTCGGCGCGGCATATCGGCTGAAGTGTTAAATTAATTCTGAATGATAGATTGAGTGAATGATTGAATACCGGCAACAGACGGGTTTGATTTATTCAGGCATTCTATCATTCACTCATTCAGAATTTAAAATCTTGGAATTTCCCTCGAAGCTTATCGAAGACGCGGTGAATGAGGTGTCCAGGCTGCCGGGCATTGGCAAAAAAACGGCCCTACGGCTGGTGCTGCACCTGCTCAAGCGCGACGAAGAACAGACCGAAGCCCTTGCCCAGAGCCTGACAGCCGCCCGAACGCGGGTTAAATACTGCCAGAAATGCCACAACCTCTCCGACCATGACCTGTGCAACATCTGCACCAGCAACAAACGCGACCACTCGCTGATCTGCGTAGTTGAAGACACCCGCGACGTACTGGCCATTGAAAATACGGCTCAGTTCAAGGGGCTATACCATGTGCTGGGGGGTATTATCTCGCCCGTTGAGGGTATCGGCCCCAGCGATCTGAAAATTGACTTACTCATCGAACGGTTGCGCGGTGAAGAAGGCGACGTGGTTCGCGAAATTATTCTGGCCATCAGCCCTACCATGGAAGGCGACACGACGGCGTTTTATCTCCAAAAGAAACTCAAACCATTTAATCTCAAAGTCTCGACCATTGCGCGGGGCGTTCCTATTGGCGGTGATCTTGAGTATGCCGACGAGGTAACGCTGGGTCGGAGCATTCTGAGTCGAATTGCCTACGATTGATCTGGCTGGACCGGGTTTGCTGATAAAATCCGTTTTCTTTGCGGGTACCGAAACATCTGGCCCATAGGCCAGTTGATTTCAGTACCCGCATCTTAATTTCCTAACAAACCAACATTCGCATGAATCGCACTGAATTTATGAAGCTGGCCTTTGGTGCATCGGCTGCTCTGTTCTCCACCCGCTCGTTTGGACTGAACTTCCGTCCTGCATCTTCCTACGACGGTCCATTCACGTTGCCCCCGCTGCCTTACGCCTACGGTGCACTCGAGCCGTCTATCGATAAGATGACGATGGAAATTCACCATGACAAGCATCATCAAGGCTATGTGAACAACCTTAACAAAGCCATTGATGGCACGCCAATGGCTAAAATGAGTCTGGATGACATTGTGAAAAGCGTTGACAATAAAACGTCAGCAGCCGTGCGTAATAACGCCGGTGGCCACTGGAATCACTCGTTTTTCTGGAAGATCATGGGACCCAACGCCGGTGGTGCACCAACGGGTGCATTGGCCGCTGCCATCAACAAAAAATACGGCTCGTTCGATAATTTCAAAGAGGAGTTTACCAAAGCCGCTACGGGCCGGTTCGGGTCGGGCTGGGCGTGGCTCATTAAAGACGGCAACAACCTCGATATCATCTCGACGGCGAATCAGGACAACCCGATGATGGCCCTGGCCGAGAAAAAAGGAACCCCCATCATGGGCATCGACGTCTGGGAACATGCTTACTACCTCAAATACCAGAACAAACGCGCCGACTACATCAAAGCCTTCTGGGACGTGTTAGACTGGAACACCATCGGGAAAAACTTCTCATAAATGTATGATATAGGGTGTATGGTATAGGATGTATTGCTGACGCATTAGTTTACCCGCGTCAACAATACATCCTATACCATACACCCTATATCATACATCAATCCGTCTCCTGCTTCGGTATGTGTAAAGGATGGTAACCACGAACCGTTCTACTGTGCAATACCG
>Ga0105045_10001657_pt1 | contig 18370 bp, 14 predicted proteins | sample MAT02_FD_78089 | JGI IMG/M metagenome (GOLD analysis project Ga0105045, IMG submission 78089) | Freshwater microbial communities from Lake Fryxell liftoff mats and glacier meltwater in Antarctica - MAT-02 (megahit assembly) | ecosystem: Environmental > Aquatic > Freshwater > Ice > Liftoff... | reverse complement strand
TCGGGCGGGATTGCCCGAGACCGAAGCACCACGCCGCAGCGCAGCAGTCAGGGTTCGAAGACGGCCGCAGGCCGCAAGCGCTCGCCCCGCGAGTGCGCAGACCTTGACGGCGAGAACGTGCGTGGTAGCGTGGGTCGACACGGCAAGCCCAGCCTCCGCACGCCAATGTCAGCCTGGTGGTGAATGCCGGCAGCGCCGGACCGAAGGTTTTGCAAGCAGGCTCGAACGTCGGCGCCCGAGGCTCAGGGGATCGCGGCTAAGAAGCTTCCGGCTCGCTCGGCGGCGACATCCGCGCCACCACCTTGTAGCGATTCCGATGCTGAACCATTGGCAGCACAGAACCACGCGAAAAATGGCTGTTCAGGTGCTGCCGAAAGAACGCCGACAGTTCCTGAAGCGCGCTGACGCCATAGCGCCGCAGCACGGCAACCCCACAACGTGGGAGCGCTGAGGCGGTTCTACACTGCATGCGGCGAGTGATTAAGTTGTCCTACTGCAAGAGCGCTACGCGGGTGCACTCGCCGTGTCGGTCCCTTCTTTCTTGCCGTCGGCCGCTGCAGATGGCGGCGGCAGCGATGCCACCCTACGCTGAGCAATATCGCGTTCGACTGCAGCCGTTGGCCTGCAGTAGCGTGCCCGCGAACTTGCACGCAATGCCTCGAATCGCGCCTGGGTGGCCGCGTCGTCTGGCAAATCCGGGCACTCCAGCGTGTGCATCAGGAACGGCGGCGTCACGCCACCGGGCACCTGCATCCTCGCCACCGCGTGACGATCCGGAAGGGTCATGAGCGCCTGCGCATCGAAATCGGGCCCCATCCAACGGGCCATGGTCTGAGCATCCTCTGCACCCAAGCGCATCAGGATGCGGCTGCCGGTGTTAGTCAGAAGGGACTGCGCCAGTGCAGGCGGTAGCTGAGCCATGTGCTGGTGTGCCAGAACGGCCCGAACCCCGTATTTTCGTCCTTCACTGAGCACGGTTTCGAAGTCGAAGGCCGACGCCACCATGCTGCCAAACTCATCAACCACCAGATGGAGGTCGCGGCGTTGCGCAGCAGGTTGATCTGCGCGTGACAGCACCGCAGCGAGAATGCGCGAGGTCAACAACAGTCCAAGAAATCGGCTCTGCCGCGCTCCCAACCGCCCCTTGGCCAAGTTGATCAGAAGCACGCCACCGCGGTCCATGATGGCTCGCAGATCGATGGTCGACTCCGCCTGGCCCAGGAATGCCCGCATTGGCGGATGCTGCAGGTCGACAAATTTCGAGACGATGTACGGTGCCACGTTCTCGAGCGAAGCATCGCCGCCCGCGCGCAGGGCAATGCCACGCCAGAATGCACGCACCTCGACGTTCTTGCAGCGCTCCACGAGCGCCCGCCGAAAGAGTGGCTCGGAGAACACCCTCGGCACGTCGAGCAAGGTTGCCGTCATCTCGATGTCGCTCATAACCAGGCGTGCTGCATTGGTGAGATACGCGAAGAACATGGGCCCGAAGGCTTCCTTGTTTTCCGGGTACATCTGGACGAACGTCTCGCACAAGGCATGGATCAGGAAGGTCTGCTCTACGTCGGGTCGTTCCCCTGTGCACTGCAGCAAGTTCAAAGACGGGGCGTGGTCGAAGTCGCCGAAGTCGAGCGAGACGACGTCAGCATCGCGCCAGGTCGGGCAGGCTAGGTGAGCGGCCTGGAACAGGTCGCCATGGGGGTCCAAAAGGATGAGCGAATGCGGTTGCCGGAGGCGGTCGGAGATCATCGACTGAAGCAGCCGGGTCTTGCCGGTGCCACTGCCGCCCAACACGTGGCAATGGCGAGACCATGCTGACTCGTGCAATCGTGCCGGGATGTCGGCCACGGCGACGGGCACGTACCCGAGAAGCGCACCGGTTTCGGGCAACGAGTCTGGCCGGCGGACTTGGTGCATTGGCAATCCTTGCACGCGAAGTAGTTCAGGGTCCGGAAGTAGCGGCGGCCAGGGCTGCGACGGCAGCAGTAGCCCCGAAAGGTCCACACTGTCGCCACGCTGTCCGCGGTGCACGCAGCCTGCAGGCACCAGGCTGAAAGGGCGGCCCTGCCACAGTTCGTCTCCCACCATCCGCAGAATGGTCCCTGAAGGGGTCGCTCCGTCAGGTGATAGAACCGTCACGCGCATCTGCAAGCCAGCGGAGCCGTGAATCCAGTCACGCAGGGACGATTCGACGGCTTGCACCAGCGGTGCTGTGACAGGCTGGTTGTCGCGGTCCACCCCCGCTTGCGCGAGCCTGGCCAGGGGAAGGTCCAGCAGCTGCGAGGCCAGCGCCTGGACACTCCGGCGCTCAGCATCCTTGAGCCGCACAGGTGTCAAGTCGATCTGAATGGCAGCCGCCGACGGACTGCACGCGAGAGCCTCGACCCCAGCAGACAGCGTCTGTGACGAAAGGGCGGCGGGAAGCGGCAACCGAACGCGAGAGCTGTCCGACCCTGACGTGCCCAGATCCGATGGCGACGCCCCGGCAACGACCGTCAACGCCGCAGGTTGCATCGACACCACCTCGGGCCATCGCCAGGGGCACAGGTCTGCCGCCTCGCCAGCATCACGCAATCCCAGGTTCGGGGCGGTGACCTCCAGCGCGACCTGGAGTTCGACCCGGAGGCGGCGCGCCAGCGCAAGTGCGTCGCCTGCATCGCGGGCCACGCCCTGGCCGCACACCAGCAGCCGGTAGGGCTGCGCGCGAGCCTCCACGCCCGGCCCCTTACCGATGTGAAGAAGGCGCAAACGCTGGCCCGGCACGAGGCTGGCCGCCAGCGCCGCCCAGGTCCGCTGCAGGTAAGTGTCCCGCGCGCCTTGGTTGCTGTCCGTCGGATGCGCAAAGCGGCCGCCCACGCTTCCCAGCGCCAGGTGAAACTCAGCGATGTGACTGCTGTCCGTGCCAAGATGAAGCTGTCCTCGGTCGACCGAACTCGGCGCGTCCGAGGCGTCCCGGGCATGCCAGGACTGAAGGTCGTCGAAAGGCTCGGCGATACGCAGCGTCAGGTCCTTGGGCATGCTTGAGCGCGATGTGTGGATGCCAGCCTCGATCTCCCGGGAGTCAATCTGAGGTGGCACTGCGATCTCGGCAGATGGGTCCGGAGCTGGGGGCTCGACGTAGCGTGCCTTCAGTTCGATTTGCATCATTTGCGGCGCGGTGTGGTTGTCGAAGGCTTCTGGAGACCTCCAGGGCTTGCGCGTCTGCCGACCTTTCGCCAACGCTCGGTCGAGTTGTCGGAGAACACCGTTGGCACGTCGAGCAACGTTGCCGTCACTTCGCTGTCGCCCTTCACCAGACGCATCGCATGGATGAGGTACGAGAAGATCACGGGGCCGAAGGCGACTTTGTCTTCCGGGTACATCTGCGCAATGGTGTGACACAGGGCGTGGGCCAGGATCGACCGCTCCACGTCGACAAGGCCCCATTCGTACTGCAGAGTGAGTGCTGTCCTCCGAGGCATGGGAGGTCCTTACGGTCGGCTGGGCATGACCGTGCTGCTTGAGCCACTCCATGCTCCGGATGGGGCGGGAACTTCTTCACCCTGTTGAAGTGGCCCCATTCGAGCGACGCCGTCCATCGGCGTACAGACTGCCGCCACGAAGCCGCGCACAGCCTCCCAGCGCTCGTCGGTCGACTCGATGAAGTCGGTCTCGTGCAGGACGTTTCGAACGCCACGTACCTGGTTCAGGCTCCATCGCCCGGCGTCGTCGAGGCAGAGCTCCAGTGTCACGCGCAGTGCCCCCTTAAGCGCATAGATCCGCGATCGCCCAAGCTGCAGCGCCGTCAAGTAGTGGAGGGAGCTCGCCAGGCAGTTCTGCATCTCGTCGGCTTCAGCCTGTAAGCGCGCCGTGGAACCGAGCGCCTCGACGTTGATGCCGGCCCTCGAAAGCAAGGTCACCCCCTCGGCCGGCAATTCGCATGTCCAGGTCAGTTCAGGCAAGCAGATGGACTCGGCGGCCGGCCAGTCGAACTGAGCGAGTTCATCCCATTCATCAAGCGCAATGCCGGCCCTGCAAGGGCCGCGGCCAGCGCTTGCCTGCACGCCGTCTCTTCACCCTGCAGCCGATGCGCTGCGAGCGCAGACCGGAACACCTCCAGGAACCATCTGGCACCCATGGCCGCCTCGGTATCGCAATCAGCCAAAGCAGCCTTGAGGATGCCCATGATTGTGGCCTGCCCGACCCGGTCGCCGCCGATCCAGACATCGGCAGGTTCGACGTCCCCATAGGCCGCGAGCGCGGGTGGAGTCCCTGATTCGTGGCGCAGCTTGTGCTTCCACTTGAAGGTCACTATGGGGCGGCCTTGGCCAAGGTCGACTACCAGCCCGGCGATGCACGCGCCCGAATCGAGACCGAGAAGGCTGACCGTGGCTGGTCGAGGGCAAGGCTGCGACGCGCGCAGATTGAAGTGATCAAGCGAATTCGAATTTGGGAACATGGTCATCCAGTAGTCTTGCCCTTCGGTTGGAAGCCAACGCCGATCGGCGGGAGCAGCTTCGCCATCAAAGCATCCGAGGTCATCGTTGGCGTTCACTGATGGCCAAGCCTGCTTCCAACCGCCCAACCCGCTGCTCAACGCTAGGACTAAGACGTGGTCAGCGGAACCCGAACCTGCCGGGAAATGAAAACCAGGAGTGGCACTCGCGCAGCTCGATTTCCCAGCCGGTTCGGGTGTTCTCAGGCAGATGGCATCAATAGGCTCCGCGTCAAGTGTCGAGGTCGACGCCTACCGCGCCGGCGGGGATCACCGGCAAAGGAGCTTCAGATGTTCTCTACCTTCACTCAACGCAGCGCGCCGTCGTTCTCGGGACGCCCGCAACATCAGCAGCCGTCGCACGCGCCGGCTCCGCAACAGCGTGTTGTCGCACCCGCGACTCATGCTTCGCCGGCCGCATCCGGCCCGGCTCCGTGGGCGGCCATCGAGCAGGCCCGGTTCTACTTCGTGGATCTGCACCGCACCCCGGTGCCGCTGCCTGCACGACTGCTGAAGGGCTTCTTCAGCTCCGCGAAGGGCGACCCCTGCCGCCGCGTCGTGGTCGACGGCTTCGGCGTAAGCGCGAACGTGGTGCCGGACCGCCTAACGGGCAAGCCTCGCGTGATCTGGGTCGACAACGGGCACCCGGAACAGTTCAAGGTCATCGCCTGAGGAGCACACCATGGGTAACTACCAACAACACCGCAACTCACCGCTGACGGTGCGCGGCGAGGCCATCGGCTACGTCACGTTCGCCGACAGCGCGGTCGTCAAGCTGCCGCTGGTGAGCGTCTACGATCCGGCTGCGCTGACGGCCCCCCTGGGCCTGCAGGCGGGAGGCCAAACCAACCTGACGGCAGCCCTCGACCTGGCCAACGCCATGCTTCACACGGCGCCGAAGGGCGCCATCAAGCGCGTCGTCGTCATCTCCGACGGGTTGCCCAACGTCGACACCGGCAACCTCATCCGCGCAGCCTGCGCTTGCCGCGATGCCTACATCAGTCTCGACGTGGTCTTCATCGGCGAGGACCCTGCTGCGGCAGAACTGTTGCGCCGCGTCAGCGGCGCAACAGTCAACGGGCGCTTCAACATGACGGGAGAACTTACCGCGATTCGCCACGCGGTGGTGCGAGCGGAGCCCCTGCCGCCGTCTCGAATCGGTGCCACCGTCGTGGCGATCGACACTTCGGGCAGCATGACCGATGCGCTCCTAGGCTCGTCGACGACACGTCTGCAGGCGGCGGTCCGGGCCGCCATTGACCTCGCCGTGACCAAACGCGTCGTTTACGGGGGTTGCCACCAGGGGACAACACTGTGAGCGCCACAAGCGCGATGCGTGGGCGGCAGCCAGGCTGGGGGCTGCCGCGCCCTAACAACAACACCAAAGAGTTCGCGTCGATCTGTCGCGCAAGTGGGGCGACTTGTCGGCCGCCCAGAGCAACAATCGGTTTTGGGGGTACTCCAGGGCCGCCAAGCCCTCGTACTGCTGGACGGCGAGAACATCAGCTACTCACTGAAGCCGAACGCCGACTGCGACTACCGGAAACTGGCGGCACTTCTGCGCAGTCAGTGCGCAGCTGCACACCTTCATGCCTTCGCGAGCGCGCCCCCCGGGCCACCGATGGACTACGCGCGAGCCTACTTCCAGCAAGCGGGCTGGCTGCATCACCTCGTGCCAATCGAAGTGGTGCGCGATGCAAGCGGCGTTCGAAAGCGCGCCAACTCGGACGCTCAGATTCACCTGCACGGCGCCAAGCTCATCGCAACCTGCGTCCCGGACTATGTGGTGCTCATATCCGGCGACGGGGACTTGGGCTGCGATCTCGCCAGATTCCTCCGCGTCGAAGCCCCGCAAGCCCGCTTCATGACCCTCGGGCTACCGCACAGCTTTTCCCACCGCCTTCAGGCAGCTAACAACAGCCAGGTCAGCAGCAATGCTTGGCTGGGTGCTGACGTTGTCGTAGGCCTGCCGCATCGGCACTGAACCGGCAGACTCACAAGGAGACCACAAGTGGACCTAAAGATGCCTCGATTGCCGACGGCGCTGCCGCCACCACGTTCTCAGGTACGCCTACCGGCTAGCAGTGATCCCTCTCGCAATGCGCTGGACGCCAACCTGCGCGATCTCGACGCACTTCTTCGGCGGATAGGCGCGATGCCGGAAGGCGCCCACTTACAGGCAAGACTGGATCGCAACGGGGAACATCCGGCAAGCCGTTCGGAGCTGAGAAGGCAAGCGCCCGCGGGCGCGCACGAGCCGATTCCTCACAGAACGCATCCTACCGGGTCGTTGGGTGGCACGGAAGCTGCGATTGGTGAGCCCACTAACAAGACTTCCCGAACCGCCGCAAGCGGCCAGCAGCGCGTTGTCATCGGCCTTGGAATCGCAGTAGCAGCCTTTGCCCTACTTGCGTTTGCGCTCCACCTTGGCGCGATGGAACGCCTGGCTCAACTAAATACGCGAGTCTCTACCATTGAAGAGCAACGGCGTGGTCTGCAACGGCTTATCACCGAGCGCTTGGTGGTGCAGGACAAGAGAGTGGCAGAGATCGCGGCCCACTTGGATGAGGCCCGCTACCCCTCTGCGGAGTTCAAGAACGCACAAGACCTCATGGCCGGCGGCCACTATGTGGAAGCAGAAGCGGCCTACAGCGCACTGCTCGCCTCCCGCCCGGCGAGCGCGCTTTCGCCAACGATTACAGCGAACGCTGCCTTGGCGAGTACGATATTGGGACAGTGCTCGATGATGCGAACAAGACTGGATCAGCTGAAGGCGTTGCGCCCTCAGGATCAACTACTTCACCGCCGCGAACTGCTGACGGCGGAGTGCAACCGTCGACGAGTCATACAGCAGCCCGCGTCGGTCAACCGGTAAGGCAGGCGAGGGATCTTGCGGAAAATCGCCCGCACGGCGCCGTGGACATCGAGACGCAAACCTCAACTTCGACGCTGGCGCGCCAATCAATCGCAACACGGTTCAATGAAGGCCAGCAGGGACTCCCGCAGCCTGCCCCACGTTGCAAGGTCGGCAAACCTGTCCCAGGCCTCCCTCGCAAACCACTCAACGCTAACTCGCCGCGGGTTTAGTGCGCGTACTGAATCAAGGGCATCCAAGGGCAACGCTTGGCGCGCATGAAGCGCTACGAGGAGAATGAACGCGCAAGGCGTGATTGCGCACGTGTCCTCATCAGGTGCGCCGTGCCAAGACAGAAGCCGCAATCTGGTCGGATCTCGACTGGCGCTGACATAGCCCTCAACAAACGGCGCGTGCAGTTGTGTGGCCGCCGCAAGTAGTCGCGCCGGTCCCCAATCCGGACTGAAGTCCACTTCCCCCTCAGAGTCTGGCCGAAGAGCGGGCCAAGCTGCATCTACGAACCGACCACTACGCTCGTCCTTCAATCGACCCAAGAATACTCTAAGCGAATGTCGGTATGAATCGAGAACAACTTGCCGAACTCGCTCCCGAGATATGTCCCCAGGGTCTATCCCGGCGGCCTTCAAGATCGAGCTCACATCGACTCCGTCGGTTCGACGCAGGACCGAGAACGGGTCCCCATCAACTGCCCGATCAAGCGCAAGGATTACGCCTCGTGGCAGCGATACCTCGGCCGGTCGAAACACATTTTGATAGGGCATTGCGCGACTTGGAATACCGTACCTCATTTGATACGAAAATCTCGGCAGGGCAAGGCGCATTTCATCCGTCAGATATCCTTTATCTTGAGAGAAGAAACTGTACGTCATGCGCACGAGCATCTCCAATCTGTCCGAGTATTTGGGCTGCCATGATCTTGCGTTATCGATTCGACGAGCGAATAGCACTGTGAAAGCCAACTCCATGTCCTTAAATGAAGCACCAGCTAGCCACGCCAAGACACCAGCCAATAGAAGGTAAAAGCATGCCTGCCGCATTGACTGATCAAAGATGCTCAACGCTTCCATGGCCAGCTTCGTCTCAAGGTATACCTCAACTTCTCTGAACAACTCCGCACTTAAACCACAGGCAATCCACCGATCACGAGCCTGGCTCCTGGCCCGGTCCGTGTTTTGCTCCATTTCCCGTTGCGTACCGAATAGCGGCTTCAAACGCTCCAAGTAAAGAAGCTCGTTGGCGGCCTGCGTGAACTCGGGCGTGGCAACAAACGCCGGAACCAAGGCAAGAGGTGACGACGCATCCGCCCCTGGGTGCCGGTAAACGACAAAGAGCCAAGCTGCAATTGGTTCCACCGCGTGGAGGGAAACACCAGTATTGAGGAGGGCTTCCGCCGTTGGCTGAATTGAGTATGTTTCTCCTCGCTTCAGTAGTAGAGTGAGTTCTCCTGATTGATACTCAACAATCAAACCAAAAACTTTGTCAAACAACTGATCTAATCGTTGGCGTAGTTGATCGTCGGCAGTCATGTACCCAATACTGCGGCGAAATGTAGATCGCACCTCATGTTGCGGTATTCCGCCAGCCCCAGCAGAGCGAACGCATTCAAGTATCGTCCGAAAAATTGAATAGCTAAATCTTCTGAGCTTCGGAGGGTTGTCTTTATCCAGCCGCTGGAAATCCGCATCGTGCGCGATTGTACTCAATGGGAGATGTCGCTCAGTTTCTGGACGTCCATAATAGGTCTTCAGAAATTTGTGCACGCTGGACCTATTAGATGACCCATCGTCAGCAAACCAATCCTCTGACGCCCAGATGAAAGCAGCGCTCTTAGGTCCTTGATCTTTGAACCCCATACGACCGGCACGACCGAGCAAGTTGTGGTACTGGTTTGCGGTCAGCGGCTTTCGCTTCGGCAACTTATCTGGATTCACTGGATCTGTTCGCAAGAATTGCAGATCCGTCAGAACCAGTGCGCTAGCGCTCAAGTTCACGCCATATGCCAGTGTCTCGGTTGTGAACAAAACCTTGGGTCGAGAGTTGGCCCGGATCGGCTTTCGGAAAGCGTCGGCTACTGCAGCTCGCAACCGCGCTGGCATTTGGCTATGGTGCGTAAAAACACCTCGTCGAGCCCGACTAAGGAGTCTTTCTCGGCTCGCCATCTCAAACTCCGTTTCTCTCACCGCAGCCAGAAACGAAGGGTCCGGCTCGTGCACCTGGACTGGATGATCCAGGCGTTTTTGCATACCTCCTGCCAAAGCTTCACACAATTGAATGGCCGAGCACACCACAATGACTGATCGGTGATCCTTCTGTTCGATAAGCCCGTCGACAAACTTAAGTGAACGTGTCCGAAACCGGTCGACTTCGTCGACGGGCTGATCAACGACTCCACTGCGAACCAGGGCCTCAGCCACGACGCCCCCCTCGGGAACGGCATCTAGTTGACTGCAGATCCGACCTAGGCTTGACCTGATCTCGCTCGGGTCTAGTTTTCGCTTGCTCTGATCATCGAATTCGCACAGAAAAACCCGCTTGAAGCCTTCGCCAAGCCGCTTCACCAGATAATGATCAAACTCCGGACGTCGCTCACTCACACTGAGCTCGACCGGCTTGCCCTCTTCATGAGCGTTCGCGACTCGAAAGACCTCAAGCGGCGCAAGCACCGCTGCCATGTCTTCAGTCGAGATCAACACAATCTGAATCGGCTGCTGGCCCGCCTCCGCCCGCCCATGGTTCTTGCGGGCGACCTTGGCAATCAGCATGTCCACTACATCGCCTCGGGTAGTGTCCCGCAGCATGTGAACCTCATCGATGACGATTAGGTCAAGCGTGTCAGTAAAGGCGTCACCAGTTGGTCCATCGAACAGAATACTCGCTTTTTCATAGACCATGCTCGCCAAGACGAAGTCGCCTTTGGCAATGAGGTGGTCGTTATCGGTGTAGTCGCCTGTCGAGATAAAGCAGCGGGAGCGCGCTCGATTGGCAAGCAATCCTGAGAGCGCCCCACCAAACAAGGACCAATGAAACTCTTCCACCAACGCCTTAACAGGACCAACGAATAGAGCGGACCCTTCCCTGTTATGCATTACGTTGAGCACCAAACTGTGCATCAACGTTGTCTTGCCGCATCCCGTTGGCCCAGAAATGAACGCATGACGGACTGTGTCTCCGATTTCATCGGCAAACAACCCCTTGTTCTTCGACAGCAACGCTTGGGACTGCAACGCCAATAGTGGGCGGTTCGGGTACTCACTGAAGTATTTGCTCAGCCTGTCATCACGATCGGGCGTGTAGTCGATACTGATAGCCGCCTTAAACAAGTCCTGCTCTGACTCGCCGGAAGGAACATCCGCATCCTTCGATGCGCGTGTCTGCATCGAGTAAGCGTCTGCAATCTCCTGGATCAGCCATTCTGGGCTGGACCGCGGAGCTTGAAATGGCCTGGCAAGCTCGCGCAGTTCTGGAGTCAACAGGTCGAAGTCGCGACGGTGCAGCCACAATGCAAACTCGCCCGCTCCGCGAACCTTACTTTCTAGCAAGCCCTCTTGACCAAGCGCCTTGACGGCCGGGCGTCCCTCCCTCTCGGTGCAGCGTCCAGAGACCAGAAGGCGCACAGGGGCCTTTGGGCACTGAATGCTGCCATCGTCGAAGCACTTCGCAAACTCGTGCGCGAGGAAGTACGCAAGACCGGACGACGGGCCATCAATAGCGAGTTCAGCTATACCAACTTCGTTCTGACGAAGTAACTGCGAAGCAATCAGTTGCCCTCTAAAGTCGAGGCTAACGCGGCGTCGGCCGATCAGCCTGCTCAGATAAGGATCAGATGCCGGGACACGCTCTACCGGAATGTCTGTTAAATGGATGCCATTGACCAGCACCTGAACCATGCCTGCCCCGATCTGTGGAAGCCCTTCCGCCTGAATCCAAACATGTACGACTTGCTGATCTTCGGTACCTTCATTGCGAAGCACTATAGGGAAGCCGACGGTAAGTTCCACGATTCAGGTTCCTTTGATTGACTGATCAGAGATCAGAAACACTAGTATGCCGGCTGGAATGGATGCAGCGTAGTGCACGGGTGTTTGGCCAAATGGCCACTCGCCGAGCCACTCAAAGTCGCCACCATGCTCGTGCAAGATGGCAAGCCAGCGTCTCGCCGAAGAATGATCGCGCCTCGGAATCAGCCGCAACTGTTCTTTCTCAATCTTTATCTTGACCCAGTCGGTCTCATCAAACTCGAACAGCTGCTCTCGAAGCGGCTCACCACCTGCGTACGTGAAGTAGTGCAGGCGCTGTCCAATATCAATGAGTCGCGACGACCTGGGCGCAAAGTGTCGAGAGAGCCAAGCGCGGACATCGGATTCCCATTGCTCGCCACGTACGCCGGGTGCGCCACGTCCACGCTCCTCACTTAAGTGACGAGCAGGCGGTGAAATGGATTCGGTAGCTGTGAGTATCTGTTCACTCGTGGTCGATCGCAGCTGCAGTTCGAGCAGCGAACGACGTAGCGAGTCCCCAAACGCCCATGATCCGTCAGAATGTTCCGACCTTAACAGTCCGAATGGACGTGGAAGCCCATCCCTTACGCCGATGCCACAGAAAGGCAGTAGTCGAAGTGGAATGAATCGCACCTGTTCTTCTATGTTCAAGCCCCGATGGAGTCCAGGCTTGAACGCGAAGTCGCGCCATGAAAGTTGAATCGTCGGATCCAAGTCACGAAGCGGCCCGTAACCCAGCGCAGCGAGGTGCGGTCCAACCATCGGATCAACTCGCCATCGTTGCAAGCCAACTGCCACAGCCAACCAAACCTCTGGCGACGCCTCGATGTCACAGAATTCGTCCGGCTCATCCTCTGTGCTTTCGCAGAACTCATTCCAAGCGTTCAGGATAGGCTCTTCCGGCATCGATAGCGAATTCGCCATTGCGACACACATCTCCGCATCATCGACAGTCAGCGGTAGGACGGCAACGATCGGCCGTTGCTTCTTCTCACGCTTCGGCCACCCCTCATCGACATCACTAACTGAGCGACTCCCGCGTATGGGAAGCAAGAACTCTAAGGGATGGGTCTCTGGCCATTGCGAAGCTGCCGCCCCATCCTCTAGCGAGCAAATGAGCACAGGCAAGAGACCAAACTGGTTGGACGCTTCTATCCACTGACGTCGCCCTTCATCGAATCGGCCATCTTCGACCACCATGAACCGTGTGAGCTCTGTTTGGCCGTCTCCAAGGGGCTGCCGCAATGGAATGGTCCAGTTGTACCAATGACCCGGTAGTTCGGGCTGTACCTCTCCCTGATGCCCCGTCACCCGCGCGAGCGCGCGACGTGTTATTGCATAAGTCTTAATGTGCATGTCCATTTTTAATCCCTCGAACCCATTCGCTATCGGCGCACCAATCACGCAACGCTGCGCGAGGATGTCGGAACGGCAAATCGCTTGAGGCGTGCGAGTACAGAGCCAAAGTCGGTCGAGGCGAACCCGTGCCACGTGAGCACCCATTCGACATGCGCCTTCCGAACCTTCGGCAGGAACCAACCACCGCTTCCATCCCACTGTCGCGTGAATGGCACGGTAAGCAGAGGCAGAATGATTGCCTTCTCTTCGGGCTCCATATCCGCAGACAAGCGATAGACGGCGTTGCGGAACGTACTGCCAAATAGATAGCCTAGATCGGGGCAACCTGCTGGTGACCGATCTTTAACCAAGGGCCTCTTCGCCTGGACGACCTCGTAGAGTTCCTTGAAGTTCTCGCGCACGAGACGTGTTTGCAGCCCCTCAGCATGAACAAGTCCACGCGTTGCATCAGAACCCGAGTCGGCAGCCAAAAGATCGGTCAAGATTCTTCGGTGCCGCTCTAGGACCTCGTCAACGTAGGTTGACAGGACGGTGCGACGCGAGTCATCGGCTTTCCCGATGTACGGCTCGTTCTCGCGAAGGCCTAGCGAGCTCGGACCAAGGGGGCGAAAGACAGCGTATGCCTTTGAGAAAATGGCATACGCGGCAAACTGCCGCTCTTCGTCTGGGAGTGCCTCCAGGAGGCGAGCCAACCTTGCCTGTACCGCACGCATTGGTGCAACTGTCGTACTCACTAAGCGCTCAACGTTCACAACAGTCTGCGGTCGGTGCAGAACGGCGTCGTTCGTCAGCCGATCGAGTAGCTCCTCCAAGACGTCAGCTAGTGGTGGATCGACAGGCCATTCGAGAGCGGACATTACAAGCACACAAACCTGCCGATCAAATAGGGTCTGCTGTGCCTTACGCCTACTAGGTTCGACGGGCAGGCATTGCGAAAGCGCCTCGGCATACTGACTATCCGACATCGCTTCCCCGATCGCTAGCCAAGACAACTGCACCAAGGGGTGTTCCGACTCACCGCCTTGAGAAGGGCGGAACGTCTGCGCCCACGCACTCGCAAGCGCGTAGTCGTCGATCTGCATCCGTTGCTTGACTTGGACGGCCATCTGGGCCATCGCGTAGATCCAGTCCAAGTACGCATTGCGCGCAAGATCCATGTTCGAGCCTGATTCTTCGATAGGGGTTCTGGAGGGCTGTGGGAATACCGAACTGCCGATCTCGGCCAGGCACAACCTTGTATCGGTAACCCACTCCTCACGCGGCGAGCGGATTCGTGGCGATGAACTGCTGCCGTCTCTGAAGACCCTCAGAAGCCAGTTCACCTCGCGCACCCATTCCGATTTAGGCGGCAGGTTTATAGCGTCATCCTGACTCAGAAGATCTGTCCACCACCGTTTGTGCGAGCGCGAGACTCGAGGCTCCATCCCGTCGACTCGACAAATCTCGGCGACCTGCGTCCACGTGGCTACGATTTGATCGCTGCGGGCCTTGAGCGACCTTCTCAGGTTCATCAGGTCTGCACGGCGACGTGCACTTACCGTTGTTGTTGCGATTACTTGAACAGGACTGCCAACGGTGCGTGCCCCTCCACAGAACCTGTGGGCCCTCTTCAAAACTCGGGTGCCACAGCGATCTACGAAGGTTCGAGTCGCGATCTCAACGTCGACGACCTCGGAGGCGTCCTTCTGGGGCGGAGGTGGATCAGCAACGTACAGCGCAACGAGTCCACCAAGTAGGCGGGCAGTTCCTTCAGACTCTAGTGCGTGGACGCCAATGCAGAGTTCCAGCCGTTGTCGGTGGCGTTTGAGGACCTCACCGATACCACTACGAATCATCTCAATCAATTCACCCTTCACGCCAAACCACCCCTCTGCCCACGCCATCCTGCAAGCGACTGAGGGATCGCCCGCAGTGAACCTCGACGCGAGTTCTGGCTGAACTTGAGCTGCGACTTCGGCGACGATTCGAAAGATGCTTTCGCCAGCCTGCGACATGCCAAGCTGGCCAACACTCCCGGTGCGCGGTGTCGGCTCAAACTGGCGTGGGGCGCTCGACCATGCTCGGGACGCGAGAAGGTACCGAACTACTCGCTCACGGGTTGCGCGGCCAAGGCGGGCCTCGATGCTCGACTGCGCTGTCGGACTAGTTCGCACGACCAAATCTCCCTGTCTTGTGTCTTAACCGCACACGTCCCAGCCGGTCGAGCAGCAGATTTGACAGTGGCCGGAATCCGCCAGCTACCAGATCCGACCGGGAGAATTCTCCCTGGACGCTTCCGTTGTCCCCGGCGGGCTCCTCTGCCGCAATCACTCCAGTGTCTCAACAGGCACGGCGAGCCGCATGGTGCGGCATCGCAAACAGACGGAGTGAACCATGAGTGTTTTCCTTGCTCTCGCCGCGCGCCTTGGCGCATTCTTCCACCGCTGGCCGGGGTTGGTGCGAATTTGCCACGGACTGGTTGGCGCTGACCGTCGCCTATTGGCCCGGGCTCCCAAGCCCGAGCAGACGGCCCACACCGCGATGGGTGTCCTGATGCTGCTGGCCGCACTTTGGACAGGCGTTGGCATGAGCTTCAAGGTCGGCGCTGCCCTGAGTTCGGAGCCAGGGGTGCTGCTTCACACGGGGCTGTTTGTGTTCTTCGCTGCGCTCAGCCTGGGCATGGAGGTCGCTGTCCTCTCAACCCTCAAGTCCGGCCACCGGAACCTGATTGCTCTTCGACTGGGCATGAGCCTGACGCTTGTGTGCCTGCAAGTGCTACCGCTGGCGGTCATGGCCTTCCAGGGCCGCATCGATCTTGAACTGCACAAGGACACTCTGACCAACGTCGCCGCTGCGCAAGGACTCAGCGCCAAGGCTCGCGGTCTGGATGCTCTGCAGAGCAAGGCGAAAGAACTGCAGGCCAAGGCAGACCAGGCTCAACGGTCACTCCAGAGCCCGGGCCCCGCGCCGCAGGCGGTGGTGGATGCAGAGGCGGCCGTCAGCGCGTCTCAGGCGCGTGTTAGCCAAGCCACCAAGGCGCTTGAGGATGCGCGTCGCCGGGTCGCCGGTCTTCGAGCGAAGCTCGGCGACGCGAAGCTACCCGACGAGCAGCGGGTTCGGCTCGAAGCTGCGCTCAAGTCGGCGAACGAACGGATCCTCACCCGCCAAAGTGACCTCAACGCCGCCGACGCCGCAGTCGAAAACGCGCGATCCGAGCTCGCGGCTGCTCAGCGTGCATGGCGCGCTAGCCTCGAGGCCAGTGCCAAGGAGGCCGACGACGTGGTGCGTGCGCATGAAGGCACCGTCGCACAAGCCGCGGGTCAGCAGGCCAGCGATGTGGCCCGCGCGGAGCAACTGGCCGGCAGAGCACACACGTCGGCGTTCTTCACGAGCCTCGGCAAGTTGTTCGAACTCGCAGCTCGCGACATCACCGTGCTCTTGCCGCTGCTGTTCTTCGCGCTGGTGGCCGGGATCATTGATCTTCTGCCCCTCGCGACCAAGCTGGCGTTGCTGAACGGCGTACACGCGCGCGGCACTGCCACCCGTGAGGCGGTGGAGACGGAGCGCCTCGACCTGTACCGCGATCAGGCCCGGCTCATGGCAGCAGAGGGGCGCCTTCAGGCCCAGCAGCGGCATGACGCAATGGCCAAGTGGGTCGAAACCGACCAAGGCGCCACGCAGGCGCAGGAGTACGCGCTGGAAGCCCAGCAGCGGCTGGACCGATCGCGACTCAATGCGTCGGCCGAGTTGATCACGGCGCATGCCGCGGTCACACAGGCTGCGCTTGAGAAGCTACGCGAAGTTCAAGCCTTGGCCGAGTCCAGTCCTGCCCTCGGATCGGTCTGGCGAACCCAGCTCGCTACGTTGATCGAGACCCTTTCGCCTGGGGACAGGCCAGCGAAGGCCGCGGCTGCTCCCGCGCAATAGCAAGCGCCCTGCGGGTGGGGCCTGGCGTGAGTCACTTCGCGCAGTACGGCTCCGCCCGCTCGATCTCCCCTCTTCCACCAATCGGAGACCACGATGACCATCAACGACCTTCATTCCGCTGCGCCGCTCGCGCCCAAGGAGTTCAGCGGCGACGTGCCCGCAACTTCGCCCGACGTGCCCCCCTGCAAGAAACGACATCAGCTCGCGCTGGCGCTCATGCAGATGGCCGCTGTTCCTACCTACGTCCTGCAGTGGCTCGTCAACTTGCCGGACCGCACGTTGCCGATGATCTGGGGTGAAGCGCCGCCTTCCGACGGCAGGCACAAGCCTGAAGCGCTGGATTTGTTCAAGGATGCGTGCGACATCATGGCGACGATACCCATCGTATCGGCCGAGTTGACCTGTACCGAGTTGGCCGACAGGTTCGATCGCCTTCTCATGGTCATCGGGTCTGTTTGGCGTGATGTACCGCCTGGCCTGTTGGCCAAGATGCTGCTGGTGCTTCCGCCAGCTGGGGCACCGTGCGACGCACTGCTGGACCTTCAACTCCAGCATGTCGCCGCTTGGAGTTGCACCCGCCGGCGACGCATGATCTCGGCACCCCGGCGCGACTGGGCGGTCTTTGTGGCCTCCGCGCTTAAGTGGCGACACCACGACGAGATTGCTCTGCGGATGCACCCGCGGGCTTGGGCTCATCCGCTCTGTTCCCTCAGGGTGATCGGGTTCGAACTGATCGCGGTCGACTGCACCGCTCATATGGTTGGCGCTCAGGGCCATAAAGGTGCGCTATGCAACGGCAAAGTCGCTGACGCTTGCGAGCGCGGAACTGAGGCCTGGTGGCTGGTCAGGTCGGCCCTTGGTGTCCCATTTCCATCGAACTGCATTCCGGTGGACGCAGCCTTGGCTCTCGTCGTCGACCCAGAGGTTGGTTGGCGGGTCGGGCCGGTGCTCGCGCCGCCCCATGCGTTACCCGCAGCACTTCGCATCGCACGCAGCCTAGCCGCCCAAGCAACGGTCCTCGAGCGACAGAAGCTGCTGCGCGACATGGCATTGCCGAACGCCACACATCTTCACGATGTGCACGACGCGCTCGTGGCACTGCTACAGCAGCATGGATCGCACACGCCGTCGGAGAAGGTCGAAATACCACAGGTCAGCGGCTGAAGTGCTGGTCGCTCCCGCGCGGCCAAGTTGCTTTTCCCGCGCGGTTCGGGTTGATCCGATCCTCTTGCGGCAGGAAGCTGCAGGCGGGCGATGTGCTCAACGGATCGCGGGCTTCCGTACCAGCCCGCAGTACGAAAAGGAAACGCAAATGAAGTCCCGGAAAGTGGAAAACCTCGGCGGCGGTCTCAAGCGCGAAACCAAGACCGACAGCAACGGCGGATCCAGGATCACGACCTACCGGCCCGGACTCCTCGGCAGGAACGTCAAGTCCTACGAGAAGCGCGAGCCGCCGAAGAAGCGGTAGACCCCACGCACACGTCGCGCGCCGCTTCCCGGCACGCCACTGGCCCTGCACAGCTCCTGCAGGGCCTTTTTGTTCGCGGCCTAGCAGGCTGTTGAAATACCTATCGACGCCACCGGCTGCCTGAGAGAGCATCGAGCCATCGATTAACCGGGACATGACGGCGATGCGAGGAGCGGACAGCTACAACGAGGCCTTGTTCACCACGGTGAAGCTGGAGGACTTCGTGCCGGCCCAGCACCCGCTGCGCCCGATCCGGAGCTGGGTCAACGACGCACTGGCCAAGATGGACG
>Ga0105045_10001656_pt1 | contig 18372 bp, 20 predicted proteins | sample MAT02_FD_78089 | JGI IMG/M metagenome (GOLD analysis project Ga0105045, IMG submission 78089) | Freshwater microbial communities from Lake Fryxell liftoff mats and glacier meltwater in Antarctica - MAT-02 (megahit assembly) | ecosystem: Environmental > Aquatic > Freshwater > Ice > Liftoff... | reverse complement strand
CGGTATCTTAAGCATCGTTCCCTATTTAGGTAGTATTGTTGGCTTAGGTGCGGCATTAGTTGTCACTTATTTGCAATTTCATACTTGGCTACCGATTGTGGGTGTCTTAGTGATTTTTGGCATAGGCCACCTATTAGAGGCGATGGTGCTCACGCCTATTTTAATTGGCGACAAGTTGGGCTTGCATCCGGTGGTGGTGATTTTTGCGGTGTTAGCGGGTGGTCATCTATTAGGATTGGTTGGGATCATTTTAGCGTTACCCATTACCGCCATGTTGGTGGTACTGGCACGTGAACTTAGCGCAGCAGGTGGACTGCATGGCTGAAAAAGATCTAGGAGCACAACAGTTACCCTTAGGCGTATCTTTACGAGACGATTGCACACTAGAAACTTATTATCCCGGTGATAATGAACAAGCGTTAAATTCTGTGAAACAGATGGCGCTAGGTTTGGGTGAAGCTTTTATTTTCTTATGGGGGCGAGAGGGAGTAGGGCGCACACACTTATTGCAAGGTGCCTGCCATTATGCCAACCGTTTAAACCGCACGGCTTTTTATTTATCGCTAGCCAACCCTAAAGCCCATATTAAAATGCTGGATGATTTAGAGCGTATTGATCTGATTTGTATTGATGATATTCATGCCAAATGTGGGGATCCTAAATGGGAAGAGGCGTTGTTCTACCTTTTTAACCGGGTACGTGCCGCAAAGCATCGCTTATTAATGGCTGCTGATGTCGCTCCCAAATCATTAGCCATCCACTTGGCCGATTTGCAGTCTCGTCTTACCTGGGGGATCACCTATCAATTACACCCCTTAGACGATGAACAATTATTGGCAGCTCTGCAACTGCGTGCCAAACAACGAGGTTTAGATTTACCCCGAGAAGTAGGACTATTCTTGATCCGTCGTTGTGTACGAACCATGCCACAGTTATATGAGACCCTCGCTAGCCTAGATAAGGCCTCATTAGTCGCTCAGCGGCGCTTGACCATTCCCTTTGTTAAAGAAGTTCTTTCCCTCTAAATACCAAAAGGCCATTTTGACTTGGTTCAGTGTACATAGGTTGAGTTTTGTGTGCATTTGCATATTTCAGTCAGCCGTTCGTCTGTTTAACACTACCTTTTGGTTGATCTCAGTTGAATTTCAAAATATAATCGCCGGACTTTGGTAGATTAAGTTAACAAATAAACTCTCTAAAAGAATTTTTATCACGTTTGAGGAATTACGAATGAAATACGTTAATGAATACACTTTAGGCGCTACAGCGTTTGTTGCAACAACAGCGGCATTTGCTTATTTTTCACCTGCTGCAGTATTGACCGTTCCCCACGTTGCTGGTTTAGCTTTATTAGCTGCAGCAGCAGTTGCAGGTTCTTATGCTGCTTATTTAGGCGTAAAAGCAACTTACAGCTACTTTACTGCTGATGCTAAAGTGCAAAGCAAAGTTGAGCCAATCGCTAAGCGTACACGCGCCGGTAAGAAAAAGGCTGAAGAAACTGCGAAAAATGACACCGTTGTTAATACCGTTAAAGCAAAAGCTGCAAATGGTGTTGCTGCTGTTAAAGACGCCGCTGCAAGCAGCGCTTCTGCATTAAAAGATACAGCATCAAGCGTTTCAACCGGTATCTCCAGCCGTTTTAACTCAGCTGTACAATATGTTAAAAGCTTTTTCGGCACTGAAGAAGTTGCTAAAGAAGTTGCTAAAGAAGTTGCTACAGAAGTTGCTAAAGAAGTTGCTAAAGAAGTTGCTACAGAAGCAGTTGAAGAAGCAGCTAAACCAGCTAAGCAAGTTGCTGAAAAAGCACCTGCTAAAGCGGTTACACCTACTTTCGCTGCTAAGAAAGCGGCCGCTAAGAAAGTTGCTCATGTTGCTGCTAATCGTCCAGTGCGCGCTAACAGAGAGAACGTTAATTACGCTGGTATGTAATTATCGTTTAACTACACGATGAAAATGGGCCGCTCGGCCCATTTTTTTTGCCCTTGGTCTTCCATTCCTATGAATTACAACTGACTTTCTGTACGCTGATTGGAGTTCTAAAGAAACCACCAGGAAGTAATCACATGCAACAAGTATTACCATTATTGGCGCAAGCTGTAGCAACTGCCCAACAAAAGGGTTTTGACCAAACCTATCAGCAGCTTAGTAATTTGCACGCTCAATTAACGCTCATTGCGCAAAGTAATCCTTCGTCATTATTTCAGCCATTGCTCACTAAAATAGTGACTGGGATCCAAAACAAACTCAATGATCATTCTGCTGCGGCACTCAATGATGCTGCGCTAACACAAGATTGCCAGGCGCAAGCACAAGCGTTGTTTCAAATTGTGATGTTAAGTAAATCGTTTACAGCACAAAAAAGTGATAATGCTAAAAAGAATGAACAAATTCGCCTTTTTAATGAAGCGTTAAGAAAGCTGCAAGAGACGGCTGAGGTAAGTGCCGCCGATTTATTAGCGTTTAATAACAAAATGAGAGAATTATTAGCAAATGATGAGAATGCAAGTCATGCACGTAGACAATCACAACCGACAATGAGTGCACAACAACCCTTCCAAGCAGCCAATCTGGGTAATCTTTTTAAAGGATTTTCAGAAATGCTAGATAGCTCTACTAGTGGCGATAAAGAAAGCATGAAAGAAGCATCAAGAACCTTTGTAGGTTCGATTCTTGGCATGATTATTGAGATGATAGCGAATGTTTGCATAAGCTTTGCTCCTTCTATTGCACCGCTAATTGGTAACTTAGCCAAGCTGGCCAAAGGTGCTTTTAGTCAATGGTTTGATGTATCGATGGAAGAGAGTGGATTGGGTCAATCAAAAGCACAAACACAACCGGCACAACCACAAGTTAAAACAGCGACTGCTGTACCAACAACCTTTGCAAACACTAGCCCCGTTTCTAATGGAATGAGTGGTGGCACATTACATGCGATGCAAAACTTTATCCGAAATAGTCTACCTATCGCACAGGGCTTCATGGGAGCAGTGCCTGCTTCGCAGCCTGCTAGTTCACATACACCTCGCCTTTAATACGCCCCCCCTTGCGAGCCGAAAGGCTCGCTTTTTTACTGCGCCAAACATAGTCAACTAGAATAACGTGAATAGCTATTTACATTCGTCGGCGACGAATGTAAGCTAACCCCTGTTATTATAAAAATCGCTATGTTACACGCTTTTAGTAATTGAAAAGGGGAGCTTATGAGGTCTGTTATTGAACAATTTGAGAAAGCGACGGTTCGTTATCCATTATTGGCTGCTGCTGCTACTTTGATGATGATCACTTCCGCAACGACTTTTCCTTTACTAGCTGCTTGTGGTGGCGCATTTGCCGTTGGCTTATTCGTCTCAATGGGAGTTCACATTGGCCTTTACCTAAAGGACATTGGTGATCAAGCCAAGACAACATTCGCAGAGTTAAGTGAAACGATTGAAAGTGTAAAACATCAAATCAAGAAACTAGATAGTGAAAAAACTATTAATCAGGTCAATCTAACATTGACCGATCTGCGCGTCGCTGTAAAATCCTTAGATGCAACATTAAATGTCTTTAAAAACACCGCAAAAACACTAGATGATAATTTAGCATTTGATAAAACAAAAGGGGAAACGCCCTTAGCTAATCAAATGAAAAAGACTTTAATGGGTTTAGATCACACGATTTCAAAAGTAAATGCGCAGCTAGAAGAAGCACCAGAAGGTGAAGAGCCCACTTTACTACAAACGACCAAAAAAGCGATTCAAAATGTTAATGGAGCTGCCCAAGAAGCCAACGGTACTTTAGAGCAGGGTAGACAAGGATGGGTTGGTTGGGCGCTTGGGATGAGCAAAGCGAAAGCGGTACCGAAAGCGATAAAAATCACCAAAGAAAAAGCAAAGGCGGCATCAACAGAAGAACCGGTTCCTTCCGTTGAAGAATTGCTTTCTGGGCTTGAAATGCTATCGGAAGAAGAGGCTCCTAAGCAAAAGCGTAAGAGCAGCAGACGTCGTTAACCACGCAGTTGTAGTTGTAAGGCGATAGTGGCAATTCGTTTACCCAAGGCCATACAAAGCTGCTTTTCATGATCACTAATGGGTACATCATTGTGTGCTCCGGCCACATGGCTGGGGCCATAAGGTGTGCCGCCTGTTTGCGTCGCCAGTAATGCCCCTTCACTATAAGGTACTCCAACCAACACCGCGCCATGGTGTAGTAGCGGTATCATCATGCTCAATAGGGTTGCTTCTTGACCGCCATGTAAGGAAGACGTTGAGGTAAAAACCCCCGCTGGGATCCCAATTAATTTACCGGCTAGCCATAGCTGCAAGGTTGAATCCAGAAAATATTTTAATGGGGCTGCCATATTACCAAACCGCGTGGGACTGCCAATAATCAAACCCGAACATTGTTCGAGATCGTCTAAGGTGGCATAAGGTGCCCCATCATGGGGTACGGCGGGGGCAGTGGCTTCGCTCACCGCCGATACCGCAGGCACCGTGCGAATTCTAACGTCAATGTCACCCACGCCCTCAACACCCCGTGCAATGAGATCGGCCATTTTAGCGGTCGCGCCATGGCGGCTGTAGTAAATGATAAGAACGTAAGGTCTTTGTAGAGTCATGATAAACTTCCCCCTAGGATCGGAAGAAATTATAACAGGAGACCCCATGAAAAGCTGCCGACGTTGCATTGTCACGGGAAGGGTTCAAGGTGTGTTTTTTAGGCAAAGTGCCTTAGCGCAGGCAGAGCAATTGGGAATTAAAGGTTGGGTACGTAACCTAGATAATGGCGATGTTGAATGTGTCATTTGTGGTGAGTATAATTTACTTGAACAAATGGTCTCGTGGTTACAAAAAGGCCCACAAACAGCAAACGTAGCTCACCTTGACAGCGTTGAAATACCTTGGGAAGAACACCCAGAATTCCTTATTCGGCGTTGAATTCTAAAATTGGTGTTGCTTTCTGACCTAAATAGCGGTACTTTCTGCGCACCTCGATTTCGATTCATTTTTTATAGGAAAAAAATAATGCAAGCAGGAAAATTCATTCAAGCTGCGACGTTAGTTCTACTTTCAAGCTTACTCGGCGCATGCTGCAACACTGGCTGCATCAAAGACCAAACCGCTGCGGTTGTTGAAAAAGAAAAAAATCTCGCTGTTATGAAAAGCAGTGCTTATTACTTCGGTTTTGATAAATCTGAATTATTAGATATTGCTAAAACTGAGTTAGACGAGGTTGCTCAGCATTTAGTTGAAAACTCCGATCGCACCATACACATCGATGGTAACACCGACGTTCGTGGCCCCGCTAAATACAACATCGCATTAGGCATGCGTCGTGCTGAAGCTGTTGCTAATTACCTCGAAAGCAAAGGTGTCGCTGCAGATCGTATCTCTATTGAAAGCCATGGCGCACAAAACCTGGTAGACAATGGCTCAACCAATCAAGCACACGCTGCTAACCGTCGTGCAAACGTTGCGTTTGAAGCAGTTGATACTGCTACTGCGTAATTGATTTAAAATGACCCTCTCCTGAAAAGGAGAGGGGATTGATTAGACGGAAATTTTACCCTTCAATGTCTTAACAATATCTGTCAAGGCGAGTTCTTCAACCTGACCCGAGCTGCGATTCTTGTATTCAATCGTTTCAGCATCTAGCCCACGTTCACCCAGCACTAATCGATGGGGGATCCCAATCAATTCTGCGTTTGCAAACATGACGCCAGGGCGCTCGTTTCGATCATCGAGTAGTACTTCTATACCTGCAACTTGCAGATCGTTATAAAGGCTGGCTACAGCATCACGAACGCGCTGTGATTTGTCGTATTGCATGGGGATCAACACAACCTGGAAAGGCGCCATAATATCTGGCCAGACGATCCCTTGGGCGTCATGATGCTGCTCAATTGCGGCTGCGATAATTCGGGTAACACCTATGCCGTAACAACCCATTTCCATCACGCTTGAACGGCCTTGCTCATTCAGAACCGTGGCCTTCATGGCAGTGCTATATTTATTGCCTAATTGGAAAATATGCCCCACTTCAATACCACGGCATATTTCAAGCGTGCCATGACCGTCAGGGCTTGGATCGCCTGCCGTCACTTTGCGCAAATCAGCAATGATGGTAGGGGTAGGTAAGTCTCGCTCCCAGTTAACGCCAACAAAATGTTTATCATTTTGATTTGCGCCACAGGAAAAATCGCTCATGTTTAATACATGATGATCCGCTATCACAGGAATGGTGAGATCTTTAGGTCCCACAAAGCCTGGTTGGCAGTTTACCGTCGCCACTAAGGTCGCTTCATCTACGAGTGTGAGTGGTATAGCAACTAAGGGTAATTTTTCAGCTTTCAGTGGATTCAATTCATGATCGCCACGTAACAGCAGGGCAACCACAGGAACATCACAGCCTTTCACTAGTAAGGTTTTTAAAATTTGCGCAGTTTGTAACCCCATAAAAGCCGCTTGATCGGGTACCGAGCGAATATTCGGTGTTTCTTTGATACTTACCGTTTCTTTCGGAGCAGCGCGTTTGATTTCAGGCACTTTCGAGGTGGCTAATTCTACGTTAGCGGCATAGTCACTCATCGGTGCAAAAGCGATGGCATCTTCACCGGAATCAGCTAAGACATGAAATTCATGTGATTGGCTGCCGCCAATCGCGCCGGTATCGGCTAACACCACTCGGAAAGATAAACCTAAACGCGTAAAAATCTGGGAATAAGCGCCATACATGGCATCGTAGGTTTCTTGTAAAGACGCTTTATCGATATGAAACGAATAGGCGTCTTTCATAATAAATTCGCGTGCGCGCATCACACCAAAACGGGGGCGGATCTCATCGCGAAACTTGGTTTGAATTTGGTAGAAACAAACGGGTAATTGCTTATAACTACGTAATTCATTACGCATTAAATCGGTGATAACTTCTTCATGCGTGGGACCATAGCAATAATCTCTACCGTGGCGGTCTTTCATGGTAAGCAGCTGTGGACCAAATTGGGTCCAACGGCCCGTTTCTTGCCATAACTCTGCAGGTTGCACGGCAGGCATCAGCACTTCTTGGGCATGGACGCGATTCATTTCTTGGCGAACCACGTCGGTGACTTTTTGTAATACTCTCATGCCAAGAGGCAGCCATGAATACAAACCAGATGATAGTTTGCGGATCATGCCGGCACGAAGCATCAGTTGATGACTGACAAGCTCTGCGTCAGCAGGTGTTTCTTTGAGTGTCGCAAGTAACAGTTGGCTCGTACGCATTCGTTTACGCAACCTCTTCGGCAAACGGTGAATCTGGATAATTCATCACTAAAACACGTTGTGCGTCATTGGCTAAATCTGGTAAACCCATCTCACGGTAAGCGACGACCATGATTGATAAGGCTTCTGCCAAACTGGGCGAACCGTCGAAGTTGGTGACCACAAAGCTGGCACGATTCACGGCAGCAAGATAGGCGCCTTTTCTTAAGTAAAAACGTGCAGCAACTAATTCATTTTGTGCAATTAAATTACGCAAATAAATGATGCGTTGTTTGGCATCACCGGAGTAGGGGCTATTCGGAAATTGTTGGGTCAGCAGTGTGAATACACCCAATGCCTTTTTGGCAGGGGTAGGATCGCGGTCTTCTCTTTCCATTGGCAAGTAGCGGCTGAAAAAGCCCATGGCTTCTGAGAAGTGAATTAAGCCTTGCATATAATAAGCGTAATCGACATGCGGGTGTCTTGGATACATCCGGATAAAACGTTCAACCGCCGGCAGTGCAGAAGGGTAATCTTCATTTAAATAGTAGCTATAGACCGCGCCAAGTTGCGCTTTATCGGCATATTCACCAAAAGGGTAGCGTGATTCCAAGGCTTCGAAGTCTTCAATCGCTTGGTCGAAATTTTTGCGTTTAACGTTTTTGACGCCTTGCGCGTAAATGTCATTTGGCGACAGGTTGTTATATTTTTCATCTTTCGAGGTAGAATGGCAGCCTACGAGAAGAAGAGAAGCAATAATCAGTGATAAAAATGACTTTTTCATAATGGCTCAACTGCTAACTTTTTGTTAATTAACTTATTTTTAATGGAAAGGCACCCACCTTTGCGTATCGCGAGTCTAACGTAGCAAGACAACGGTTGCAATTTTTGTGGGATTTGCCAAGCGCGAGTTGTGTTAGAATAGTTGCTGATTTAGATTATTAATCCATTTTACCGATAAGCAGTTAGGCATGTCTGAAACCAATGTAATCGATTTAAATACCGTCATCCCTGAAGAGTATCGCGGTTTACGCCTTGATGTGGTGTTGGCAAAATGCTTTCCCGAGCATTCAAGGTCACGCTTAGCAGAGTGGGCAAAGCAATCCAAGGTCACACTGAATGGCAAAATCGTGATCGAGCCCAAAGCAAAGGTTCAAGGCGGCGAGACGCTTGAGGTGAAAACAGAACTGGCAGTGGTGCACACCGATACGCCTGAGCCCATCCCCTTAGATATTGTGTATGAAGATGATGAGATCTTGGTGATTAATAAGCCAGCAGGCTTAGTCGTCCATCCTGCTGCGGGCAATCGTCGGGGTACCTTATTAAATGCTTTGCTCTTTCATGCAGCCGGTTTGAGTCACTTACCCCGTGCCGGGATTGTGCATCGTTTAGATAAAGAAACCACGGGTTTGATGGTCGTGGCTAAAACCTTAGAGGCGCACACTGCCTTGGTGGCGGCGATGGCCAAGCGAGAAATTCAACGCGAATATTTAGCGATAGTGGCGGAAGAACTCATTGCGGGTGGCACCATTGATGAGCCCATCGGACGTCATCCACACCAACGCACGAAAATGGCAGTTACCACGCAAGGTAAGCCGGCACGCACGCACTATCGCTGCAAAATGCGCTATCGCGGATTCACCTTATTAGAAGTCAAGCTCGAAACGGGCCGCACCCATCAAATTCGCGTGCATTTTTCCCATAAAGGGTTACCACTGGTGGGGGATAATGTTTATGGTTGGCGTTATAAACTGCCACCGCAATCTTCGCTTGAATTACAAAGGCAGTTATTAGCTTTTCGTCGCCAAGCATTGCATGCATGGCGTTTAAGTTTACTGCACCCGATTAAAGGGGAAAAAATGACTTGGGAAGCGCCTATGCCCCAAGATATCGCTAATTTAATATCGTGTTTTGCGGAAAAATAAAGAGGAAAATTTGAAGCAAAGGGATCGTTATAACACCGAAGGAATGGTTGAGGCTGGATACGAACCAGGTTCAGGTAAGCGTGTATTAAAAAATTTAGTATCCGTTAAGCGAAAACGAGAAATGGATATTCTTGAATTTGATGCATTAGCTAAAACCTTGGAGGACTCTCTTCATATTTACGATATGAGCCATAAATTTACCTCTGTAGATATTTGCAACTTACATAAATTGTGGTTGGGAAATTTATATACTTGGGCTGGTTCATATCGCCAGGTTAATATGAGTAAAGATGGATTTCCATTTGCGGCTGCAAATTTAATCCCCTCATTAATGAAAAAGTTTGATAAATCTCAACTTGAAAGATTTACACCCTGTAACTTTTCAACTCAACAAGAAGTTATTGAAGCGCTTGCCGTTGTGCATAATGAATTTATATTGATACATCCATTTCGGGAAGGTAATGGCCGAGTGGGACGATTGCTGGCAACGTTAATGGCAGTGCAGGCTGGTTTGCCACCTTTAGATTTTGGCGGAATTCAAGGTAAGAAAAAACAAGGTTACTTTAGTGCTGTGCAAGAAGGGTTAGCGAACAATTATTTGCCAATGATAGAGGTATTTGCAGCTGTGGTAAAAAGAACACTACGGATCAATCATTAGCGGATGATTTTTTAGCTACTTTAGAAGGAGTACCTGCATGGGTAATATTAACACCTTCAATTTTGGTAGAAGTTTTTACAGAATTGATAACCAATTGAGCACGTTTTTTAGAGTTTTGAAGGTAAGGATTAGCTGCGGCAAGTGATAACTTTTTGGTCATATTTCAAGCCTTTAATTATTACTCAATCTCCCTTTATTGTAGCACAAAGGTGCCATCGTTGGCATTGATTTGCTCTTGGCCCGATGAATAGGGCACCTGAGTTGATAGTTAGTTATACAAAATATAAATTAACCATTGTAGATACGCCATTAAGGACAAATGATGAATGGAATACAAGCATTGTGGCCTGCACCTACTTGGGTAAGAGCCATTACCACCACCCGCGAATGTGGTAATTTAGCGACGCATGTTGAAGATAACGAACAAGTGGTGTTACGCAATCGTCAGCAGCTCATGCAACAACTTCATCTTAAACATGAGCCAATTTGGTTAATCCAAACCCATAGTGACAGGGTAGTGGAAGTGAATTCCCGCAGTGGCCGCAAAGCAATTGATGCGGATGGTGCTATCACGACGCAAGTACAATTACCGTGTGTAGTCTTAACTGCAGATTGTTTGCCCTTGTTATTGTGTGATACAGATGGCACTGTTGTTGGTGCTGTTCATTGTGGGTGGCGGGGGATTCTAGCGGGTATCATTGAAAAGGCAGTCGATGCCATGGCCGCCCATGCCAAGGGTGACATTATTGCTTGGATGGGGCCTGCAATAGGTCCGCAAATGTTTGAAGTGGGTGGTGAGGTACGAGACCAATTTGTAGCGGTCGATAGGGCTGCCAGCCATGCATTTAAAGCCATCGGAACTCCAGGTAAGTTCGTTGCTAACATTGAACATTTGGCAGGTTTGCGTTTACAAGCGACTGGCGTGACTGGTATTTATGGTGGTGGGCATTGCACTTACACAGAACAAGACCGGTTCTATTCTTATCGCCGCGAGGGTAAGACAGGGCGTATGGCTACGCTTATTTGGCTTGAAGCTTGAATAATAAGAGGGTCGTCCCCATCTTAAGAACAGCCGATATATAGGCAGTATAAAAGGGAAAATCTATGGCTATAGAAAAATTCACCAGCAAGTTCCAAGAAGCACTAGCGCAGGCCCAATCGATGGCGCTGGGCCGCCAGCATTCCATGATAGAACCATTACATGTCTTGATGAGCATGATTGATCAGGAAGGCTCCACCGTCAGACCGTTATTGAAACAGGTGGGCGCCAATTTATTACAGCTGCGCTCAAGCTTGAATCAAAGCTTAGAAAATTTACCGCATTTGGGTAAAACCACTGGTGAAATTCGGATTTCCGATAATTTAAATCGCATTTTGAACTTGTGCGATAAGCTTGCACAAGACCGCAAAGATAAATTTATCTCCAGCGAACTCTTTTTGCTTGCCTTGTTAGACGATGATAACGATCCAGCAGCAAAGGGTTTAAAAGCTGCGCAAGTTACCAAAGCGAAATTAGAACAAGCTATTCAAACTATTCGTGGTGGCGAAACGGTACAAGATGAAAATGCTGAAGATCAGCGGCAAGCCTTGGAGAAATATACCATTGATTTAACCGCCAGAGCGGAACAGGGCAAGCTTGACCCGGTGATTGGCCGTGATGAAGAAATTCGCCGCACCATTCAAGTATTACAACGTCGCACCAAGAATAATCCCGTTCTCATCGGCGAACCGGGTGTGGGTAAAACCGCTATTGTTGAAGGCTTAGCACAGCGGATTGTAAACCATGAAGTGCCAGAAGGTTTAAAGGGTAAGCGGGTTTTATCATTAGATTTAGGCGCACTCATTGCTGGGGCGAAATATCGGGGTGAATTTGAAGAACGCTTAAAATCCGTGTTGAAAGATCTAGCGAAGCAAGAAGGGGAAATTATCCTCTTTATTGATGAAATTCACACCATGGTAGGTGCCGGTAAAGCCGAAGGCTCGATGGATGCAGGTAATATGCTCAAGCCAGCGCTTGCGCGCGGTGAGTTACATTGCGTAGGGGCGACGACTTTAGACGAATACCGTCAATATATTGAAAAAGATGCGGCGCTTGAGCGGCGTTTTCAAAAGGTGTTGGTGAATGAGCCTACCGTAGAAGATACCATTGCCATTTTGCGTGGTTTAAAAGAACGTTATGAAATTCATCATGGGGTCCAAATCACCGATCCGGCGATTGTGGCTGCAGCCAATTTATCGCATCGTTATATTACGGATAGAAATTTACCGGATAAAGCAATCGATTTGGTCGATGAGGCCGGGAGTCGTTTGCGTATGGCCATTGACTCAAAACCTGAGCCATTGGATAAATTAGAGCGCAAACTCATTCAATACAAAATTGAGCGTGAAGCCTTGCGCAAAGAAAAAGACCCAGCGTCTAAAGCAAGATTAGAAAAGCTTGAAAATGAAATCCATAAAAATGAAAAAGAATATGCTGACATGGAAGAAGAGTGGAAAGCGGAGAAATCGGTTTTACATGGTGCTCAGCACGTTAAAGAAGAATTAGAGCGCGCTAAAACCGCCTTTGATGTAGCGCGTCGCGCGGGTGATTTAGCACGCATGTCAGAATTGCAATATGGCCGTATCCCTGAATTAGAGAAGCAACTCGCCAGTGCATCTGAAGTCGAAAACAAAGAAGGCGTATTGCTTAGAAACCGGGTCGGTGAAGAAGAAATTGCCGAAGTGGTTGCTAAATGGACCGGTATTCCGGTGAGCAAAATGTTGGAAGGTGAGAGAGAAAAACTCCTCACCTTAGAAGATCATTTATCGAAAAAAGTTGTAGGACAAAAAGAAGCCTTAAGCGTGATTGCCAATGCTATCCGTCGTTCAAGAGCAGGACTTGCCGATCCCAACAAACCCGTAGGCTCGTTCTTATTTTTAGGGCCCACAGGGGTGGGTAAAACCGCGTTGTGTAAAGCGCTGGCAGAATATATGTTTGATACAGCCGCTGCCATGGTTCGGATTGATATGTCTGAATTTATGGAAAAGCATACAGTTTCGCGCTTAATCGGAGCGCCTCCAGGTTATGTGGGTTATGAAGAAGGTGGTTATTTAACCGAAGCAGTTCGCCGCCGTCCTTATAGTATTATTTTGCTTGATGAAATTGAAAAGGCGCATCACGATGTTTTCAATATTTTATTGCAATTATTAGATGAAGGTCGTTTGACCGACAGCCAAGGCAGAACGGTTGATTTTAAAAATTGCGTTATTGTCATGACGTCGAACATCGGCTCAGAGCAGATACAGGCAATGACCGGCGAGCCCTATGCCAAAATGAAAGAAGTTGTGATGAAATTGTTGGGTGATTACTTTAGACCTGAATTTATTAATCGCATCGATGAGAGTGTGGTATTCCATGCCTTGGATAAAGAAAATATTCGGGAAATTGCGAATATTCAATTAAGTCATATTCAAAAACGCTTAAGCGATCAGGGTTTGCAACTAGATGTGACTGTAGAAGCCTTAGATAAAATTGCCGCAGCAGGGTTTGATCCGGTCTATGGCGCAAGGCCTTTAACACGCGCATTGCGGCAATTATTGGAAAATCCACTGTCGCAATCGTTATTAAAAGGCGATTTTGTCACTGGAGATACCATTAAGGTCAGCGTCGACAAGGACGAGTTGGTGTTTTTGAAAGCCTAAACCGAATAGCGAAGGTATCAAATGGAAATGTTATCTTCGCTCTCATTCATGTTTATTATCAGTTCTTCGATCTCGTCCTGAAACTCTGTAAATACATCATTTTCATTTTGATAATGATTGGCGAAAGTGTGCAGGGTTTTCAGGGCATCCACAATTTCGAGTTTATCATCGAATATTTTAATCAGTTCACCTTCGTGCAAATCTTGCGCGTAGCGCTGTAAAAATTCCATGAGAAAATCGACTTGATCGGGGCTATAGTCTGATGAGCCAACGGCAATGAAAGCATTGCCAACCTCATCGATTTCATAAGACGTGGGTTGCATAATTTTCCTCGTTATACTGCGTGCTCCTGAAGACTAGACAGTAGGGTGCTTGAAAAAGTTCAGGTTTTTGCATGTAATTACACCCAACATTGTATTTAACGATGTAATCCATGTAAAATCGCCCCTATGAATACAAAGCCCTTTTTTGCACAAATCCACCTCCTCTTGATGAGCCCGTGCCCAAAAACCAAAATACAGGGCACTAAAGCCCTTTATCACGCATTTTTGGTAGAGCCACAGCTTAGCGATGATGATTATCCCGTTATGGACGTGATCGTTGCTGGCAACCCAAGTTGCGTTGAAATGGTCGATCCTAAACTCGTCAAACGCCGCAGTGTGCAATCTGAGCTTGGCAAAGCGGCGTTAATTCATGCTATTTTGCATATTGAATATAATGCTATCAACATTGCGTTAGATGCGCTCTATCGCTTTCGCAATATGCCATTAGATTATTATCATGATTGGCTAAAGGTCGCTGCTGAAGAAGCTTACCATTATCATTTGCTCGAACAATATTTGGCTCAACTTGGGTACCAATATGGTGATTTCCCTGCACACGGTGGTTTGTGGGAAATGGTGCAGAAAACCGGTTACGACGTGTTAGTGCGCATGGCTCTGGTGCCCCGTTTGTTAGAAGCCCGTGGGCTAGACGTCACCCCTGAAATTGCCAAACGCTTAAAAGCCGCCGGCGATGAAAAAGCCTATGAAATTTTGCAGATCATCTTTCATGATGAATTAGGTCACGTGGCGGTAGGAAACCGTTGGTATCATTATTTGTGTGAACAGCGCGGGTTGGATCCTTTAGATACCTTTGCGCGTTTACTCGAAAAACACGCACCGACTTATTTACGAAGACCCTTTGGCATTGAGGCGCGTAGAAAAGCGGGTTTTCAAGAAGATGAATTAGATTTGATTATGCAGTTGACTGAAGTGTAAACCCGAGAGGTTGCGAGTGGGGGATTTAGGAATCATCCTCATACCTACATGTCCCCAGATAATAGATAACTCAGAATCGAGATTTTTTAAAAATTTGGATATTAGTAAATCTTAATACCAAGTTGTTCATTTATGTGAAATGCTTCTTCTAAATGCCGTGAGCCATCGCATTCAACAACTAATTTTGCTCTATGAGCATAGAAATTGAAAATATAATTTAATAATGGCTTCTGACGATAAAATTTCACATCTAATATTTGTTGATACCGAAGATGTTTCCAAAGAATGGATTCAGCTGTAGTCATTTGTTTTCGTAAATCACGAGAATAGTATTTCAATTTTCGTTGGTAAACCAACATCGTGCCATCTGTCATAAATCCCCCCGCGAGCAGGAGCCCGCGACCCCTTTACGAAAGTGGGTTTACATGTTCGCTACGCTCACATCGCATTTGCAAAGGGTAATATCAAAATAATTAATGACTTGCAACCTTAATTTTATAGAAGAAATGATAGCAACTTTAGTGAGCGAAGCGAACAAAAGCCCACTTTTGTAAAGGGGGCGACGAGCGCTTAGGGAGTGGGGGATTTAGTCCTCTTTGATGATCTTCACGCCGTCTTTCACATCATATGTCGCCAAACTATTTCCCTCTGGCGTGCTAATAATCAAGCTCGCCTTGTCATGCCAATCACCCAGTACTAAACGCTTACTTCCTTTAGCCCCAGAATTGACCTCATGAATATTGGGTCTGTGCACATGGCCGTGGATCAACTGTGATACCTGGTGTTGGCGCATGACTTTATGAACCGCAACTTCCGTGACATCCAAAATGGTCAGTGATTGAGTTTTTTGGTACTGCTGGCTTTTAGCGCGTAATTTTTTGCTGATATTGTCGCGCATTTTTTTTGGTAAGCACATAAACAAGAAGCGTGTAATGGGGTTTTGTGCAACTCGTCGAAAGCGCTGGTAAGCTTTATCTTCTGTACAAAGCGAATCGCCATGCATCAAAAGGGTCGGTGTACCATAAAGATCAATAATGGTCGGGTCGGTTAATCGTTTAATGCCTACTGCGGTTAAATAAGCATTTTGCATTAAAAAATCGCGATTACCATTCATAAAATAGACCGCGGTGCCATTTTTAACGACAGCGCTTAGGGCTTGTTGGATCGATAGTTGAAATGCTGTGTGGATATCTTGCCCCACCCAGACGTCAAAGAGATCACCTAAAATATAAAGTGCTTGCGCGCCTTTAACCGGACCTTTTAGAAAATCCATAAAAAGCGCAGCCATATTAGGATTAGCTGCGCTTAAATGGAGATCAGAAATAAAGATAATGCGTTTAGGCATTAGCAAGGACTTCAACCCTTTCAATGATCACATCATCGACGGGAACGTCATCATGTCCCATGCGACGGGTAGTCTTCAATTTGGTAATCTTTTGTACCGTTTCTATGCCATCTGTGACACGGCCAAATACACAATAGCCCCAACCGTCTGCGGTAGGGGTACGGTGATCTAAAAAGCCATTGTCAGCAACATTAATGAAGAACTGGGCACTGGCAGAGTGCGGGTCGCTGGTGCGAGCCATTGCAATCGTGCCAAGTCGGTTGCGCAGACCATTGTTAGCTTCGTTTTGGATAGGTTTTAGGGACTTTTTCTCGACCATGCCGCCTTCGAAGCCGCCGCCTTGAACCATGAAACCATCGATTACGCGGTGGAAAATGGTATTATCGTAGTGGCCTTGGTTGACGTACTCGAGGAAGTTTTCAACGGTTTTAGGGGCTTTCTCAGCATCTAGTTCCAAGGTGATTGGGCCATAATTTGTGTGTAATACTATCATTCGTCAATCTCTCACAAGCAGTATCAAAAATGAGCCGATAGGGTATCATGTACTGCAATTAACGGCCAAATAGATTGGTAAAATCTATCTAAATAACTAATCAACTAGCTAAATAAGAGTTTTAATAATGACGAGTCTTCCCTTCAAAGCGCGTTTTAGTCCCAGCCCGACTGGTTTAATGCATTTTGGTAACTTACGCACGGCCTTATTCAATGTTTTGCTGGCTAAAGCGCATACCGCCCATAGCCCGAATCCCGCTGTCTTTTTACTGCGGATCGAAGACACCGATATGGCGCGTTCAGAGCAAGAATTTACTGAAAAACTCATGCATGATTTGCGTTGGTTAGGACTCGATTGGCAGGAAGGTCCTGTTATCGGGGGAGCGTATGCGCCATACTACCAGGCGCAGCGTCATGCCATCTATGAAAAATATTACCAACAACTGATCGACCAAAAGCAGGCTTACTGGTGCTATTGTTCCGAAGTAGAATTAGCCATTGCTCGTAAATCGCAGTTGTCTGCCGGTATGCCTCCGCGTTACAGCGGTACTTGCCGTCATTTAACGCAAGAGCAACAACAGGCCAAAGCGGCTAAAGATCAAAAGCCTGCGTTACGCTTTTTGATCCCTGATAATGAAACCATTGAATTCGATGATTTTATTCAAGGGTCAAAGCTCTTTGCGGCTAACGATATTGGCGATTTTATTATCAAAAAGGCCGATGGTTCGTCTTCGTTTATGTTTTGTAATGCGGTAGATGATTCTTTAATGCAAGTAACCCATGTGATGCGAGGGGAAGATCATCTGACTAACACGCCGCGCCAATTATTGATTTTAAAAGCCTTAAAATTATCACCGCCTACTTATGGTCATATGCCCCTTATTTTAGGCTTTGACGGTAAACCCCTCTCCAAGCGTAATGGTTCACAATCGATTGAAAGTTTACGTGAGCAAGGGTATTTCCCGTTAGCTATCAATAACTATTTATCGCGCCTAGGACATCATTTTGAGCACGAGCAGTTGTTATCACTCAATGATTTAGGTAAGCGCTTTGCAGCTAAAAATATTGGTCGTTCGCCAGCGCGCTTTGACGTTGCGCAATTAAATCATTGGCAAAAAGAAGCGATTATGCAAAGCACCGATGCCGAGTTTTGGGAATGGGTAGCGCCTTATATGGGTGATTTGGTTGGCGAAAAAACAGCCGTCTTTACCAACACCTTTAAGCATAATTGTATTTTACCCAGCGAGGCCAAAGAGTGGGCAACGCAGCTCTTAACGAAAAATCCTATTTTTGATGATGAAGCCTTAACGCATTTAACCAAAGCTAACGAAGGCTTGCTCGATCAACTTAGCGCGGCAATTAGTGTTGAGGGAGATAACTACCAGGCGGTTATCGCGCGGTTGACAGATTCAGGTTTAAAAGGTAAAGCACTGTTTTTACCGGTTCGTTCAGCCATTACAGGACGCTGTTACGGTCCTGAATTAGTAAAAATATTTCCATTGATGGGCAAGGAAGCACTTTTACGACGCGTAGCGTTAGCCAAACAACAAATGAAAGGTAATGATTAGATGTTGCAGATCCATAATAGTTTTTCACAGCAAAAAGAGCTTTTTACGCCCATAAAAGCGGGCGAGATTTCGTTATATGTTTGTGGGATCACCGTTTATGACTATTGCCATATTGGTCACGCACGTGTTTTCGTCGCGTTTGATACCATTGTACGCTTTTTACGCGCCAGCGGCTGGAAAGTAAAATATGTACGTAATATTACCGATATTGATGACAAAAT
>Ga0105045_10001654_pt1 | contig 18375 bp, 15 predicted proteins | sample MAT02_FD_78089 | JGI IMG/M metagenome (GOLD analysis project Ga0105045, IMG submission 78089) | Freshwater microbial communities from Lake Fryxell liftoff mats and glacier meltwater in Antarctica - MAT-02 (megahit assembly) | ecosystem: Environmental > Aquatic > Freshwater > Ice > Liftoff... | reverse complement strand
TACAGCTGCCACCGAAGCAGCACCGGCAGATGCAACGCTGACCAACACTGATGTAACCGACGTTACAGAAACCGAAGTAGCCAAACCTATTAAAGTAAAGAAAGCCAAAGTTACCGCGACGGAGGTTGCCGCAACGGAGGTTGCCGCAACGGAAGCCGTTGCAGAAACACCTGCCGATACAACCAGCGATGACAGCGAGACACCCGTTTCCGCTGCTGAAGTGGCCGAGCAGGTAGCTGAAGTCATTGAAGTGGCCGAAACGCCAATGGCCGAAACCAAAGTAGCCGACGCACCAAAGCTAAAGCCCGCCGTTCCGGGACAACCAGCTCCGGCACAACCCGCTGCCGAACAGCCCGCTCCAGTACCTGCCGATCCCAACCAGATTTTTTTCGCTGACCTCGACATTTCCGACGAGATTTTGCGGGCCGTAACCGACATGGGCTTTACAAGCCCGTCGCCCATTCAGGCCGAAGCCATTCCGCCTATTCTGGCTGGTCGCGATGTAATTGGACAGGCGCAGACGGGTACCGGCAAAACGGCAGCCTTCGGTATTCCCGCCCTTGATCTGATCGACGTGCAGGACCGGTCGGTGCAGACACTCGTGCTTTGCCCTACCCGCGAACTCGCGTTGCAGGTAGCCGAAGAGATCAAGAAATTAGCCAAATACAAGCGTGGTGTTCGCATCGAAGCCATTTACGGGGGCGACTCCATTGATCGGCAGATTCGGGCACTCAAAACCGGCGTGCATATCGTGATCGGTACGCCTGGTCGCGTTATGGACCACATGCGTCGCAACACCCTGAAACTCGACAACGTGAAGATGATGATTCTTGACGAAGCCGATGAGATGCTCGACATGGGTTTCCGGGAAGATATTGAAAGCATTCTGGAAGACATGCCCGAACCCCGGCAGACGATTCTGTTCTCGGCTACCATGTCGAAGCCGATCATGCAGATCACCCAGAAATTCCAGAACGATCCGGTACTGGTGAAAGTGGTCAAGAAAGAACTGACCGCTACCAACATCGAGCAGGTATTTTTCGAAGTGAAGCCAAAGGCTAAAGTTGAGGTAATGTGCCGTCTGATCGACATGTACGACCTGAAACTGTTGCTTGTGTTCTGCAACACCAAGCGTAAGGTTGACGAGATTGTAGAAGACCTGCAAACCCGGGGCTACCAGGCCGAGGGGTTGCACGGCGATCTGCGGCAGGCACAGCGGAACAGCGTCATGGGCAAGTTTCGCTCCGGCACCACCAGCATTCTGGTTGCTACCGACGTAGCCGCGCGGGGCATTGACGTGGACGATGTGGACGCAGTTATCAACTACGATATTCCGCTCGACGAAGAGTATTACGTACACCGCATTGGCCGCACGGGCCGCGCCGGTAAAAGTGGCCGGGCGTTCTCGATGGTGGGCCGCGATGAGAAATACCGCTTCCGCGACATCCAGAACTACACGAAAGTCAGGGTTGAGAAAGGCGTTATTCCGTCGTTCGAAGACATCGTTGGTATCCGCAAAGCCCGCTTCATCGAGCAGGTGCAGCAGACCATTCAGGACAGCAAGGACCTGCACCTATATGACGACACCCTGACGCAGTTACAGCACGCCGGTTTCTCAACCGAGCAAATTGTGGGTGCGCTGGTGAAGCAGAGCATGGGTCTGGAGAAAAACGAGTTTGCCGATCAGGACCTCACCCTCGGCGACGACCGCCGGAAGGAGCGCACAGAAGGCCGCGACCGCTACGCCGACCGCGACGGACGTGGAGCCGGAGCCGGGCGTTTTGACCGCAATGACCGGGGCAGCTCGTCGCGATTCGGCGACCGTGACAAGGGTAGCGACCGGGGCAGTTATAGCGACCGCCCACGTTTTGGAGACCGTGACCGCGCTGCTACCAGTGACCGTCCACGTTTCAACGACCGCGATAACGACCGTCCGCGTTTTAACGACCGCGACCGGGGTGGCGACGACCGCAAATCATCCGACCGCGACCGCGCCCCGCGTGAGCGCGAAGCCAACATGACCCGCCTGATGGTGAGCATTGGCCGCAAAGATTTCGTGCGTCCGGGCGACATCGTCGGGGCCATTGCGGGCGAAGCCAACATCTCGGGCAGCATGATCGGCAGCATCGACATCTTCGACAAATACACCTACGTTGACGTACCGAAAGACGTGGCCGACCGCGTGGTTGATGCCATGGAAGGCAACACCATCAAAGGCCGCCGAATCAGTATCGAAGTAACACAGTAAGCATTTCGTTTCAAAAAAAGGGTCACTACACATTGTAGTGACCCTTTTTTTGGGGAATAACACAGGTGATCGACCTACAAAACTGCCCGGGCGGCTGCTTCATCCTGTTTGAGCTGCTCGACCAGCGCGGGCAGGCCGCTGAATTTCTGTTCGGGGCGCAGGAATGCGCGGAAATTTAGGGTCAGGTGTTCGCCGTAAATGTCTTTGTCGAACCGGGCCGCCGGATTACGGTCAAAGATGTACGTTTCGATGGTCTGATTGGTCCCCGCTACGGTGGGCCGGAAACCGATGTTAAGCATCCCGCCCAGCACCTGACCGCCGTATAGCACGTCAACGGCATAGACACCATTAGCCGGTATGAGCTTTACCGGATCATCAACCTGCATGTTGGCGGTGGGAAAACCGATAGTGCGGCCCAACTGCCGCCCTTTCACAATGGTACCGGTCAGGCTATACGGTCGGCCCAGAAAAAGGCTGGCCGTTTCAATATCACCCTCCTTGAGTGCGGCCCGGATTTTTGACGAACTGATGCCCACTGCGTCAATGTCCTGCCGGGGAATTTCCTCGACCTCAAACCCGTACTCATGCTGATGCGTCCGGATGTAATCGAAGCCGCCTTCCCGGTCGCGGCCAAAGCGGTGGTCGTAACCAATCACAAGCTTTCTGGTGCCAATTTTCTCGATCAAAATCTGCCGGATATATTGCTCCGACGTTAGTTGTGAGAACGAGCGCGTGAACGGGATCACCACCAGATGATCGACCCCGGCGGCTTGAATTAAGTCAATTTTCTCGTCCAGCGTCGAGAGTAGTTTCAAATCCTGGCTGTCGTTCGAAACCACCGTGCGCGGGTGCGGCCAGTACGTAATCAGCACCGAGGGGCCGTTGCTGTTTCGGGCCACTTCGGTAAGTCGGGCCAGGATGGTCTGATGCCCCCGGTGTACGCCATCGAAGGTGCCGCTCGTGACAACGGCGTTAAGGAGGGGCTGGAGGTCATCAAGACCGCGATGAACGAGCATTTTATCCGTTGTCATTGTCCGTCATTGATTGTCTTGTTGCTGAACATGAAGCATGATAACAAATGACAATCAATTGACGACTTGTTTTTCGATGAACTCCTCAATCGTATCGGCGTCTTCAACGCGGAAATCGCCGATGCGGGTTCGGCGGAGTGCGCTCATGTACGCGCCATTGTTGAGCAGAAGGCCCAGATCGCGCACCAGACTGCGAATGTACGTGCCTTTTGTACATACAATGCGGAAATCAACTTCGGGAAACCGTTCGGCGTTCACCTCAAAAACCGATACCGTTACCTCTCTGCTCTTTATATCGGCAGTTTCGCCCCGCCGGGCTTTTTCATAGAGCCGCTCCCCGCCAACCCGAATGGCCGAGTAAATGGGCGGTACCTGCAAAATGTTGCCGGTGAGCTGGCGGGCGGCTTCCTGAACTTGATCGGGCGTGATGCCAGTGGTATCGAACTCGGCATCGAAAGCAGTTTCCAGATCGACGGAGGGCGTGGTTTTCCCCAGCACCAAGGTACCGGTGTATTCCTTTTCCTGCGCCTGATACTGGTCGATTTGCTTCGTCATCTTGCCCGTACATAAAATCAGCAGCCCCGTAGCCAGCGGGTCGAGCGTACCGGCATGACCGATTTTTTTGAACTTACCGGCGTATTTTAACTTGTTGACCACGTCGAACGAAGTCCACCTCAGCGGCTTATCGATCAGAATGAGTTGGCCGGGGTCGGGTGAAGCAGGTTGGGACATAAGAGGAATTAAAGCACATCCAGTTTCACGCCCGATGCCATCAGGCCCAGCAACAGCAAACCGAGTGCGATGCGGTAATAGCCGAATACCTTAAACCCGTAACGGGTCAGGAAACTGACGAAACCACGAATGGCCAACAGGCCAACCACAAACGCAATGGCATTTCCCAGCAACAGAATCTGATAATCGTCGGGCTGGAGAAGTTTATAGGTTTTGAGCAGTTTGTAGCCCGATGCGGCCGCCATTGTCGGCACGGCGAGGAAGAACGAAAACTCGGCTGCCTGCTTCCGACTCAGTCCCTGCGCCATACCACCGATAATCGTAGCTGCCGACCGCGATACGCCCGGCACCATGGCAAGACACTGAAAAAAACCGATTTTTAACGCATCTAAAGCCGTTACGTCGTGATCTTTAGGCTGGTCGGCCAGAATTTTATCGATGAACACCAGCAGAATTCCGCCTAACAAGAGCGTAATAGCCACGACGGTTACGTTTTCGAGCAGCGAGTCGATGAAATCGTTCAGCAACAAACCAATGACGGCAGCGGGCAGGAACGCAATCAGGATTTTGGCGTAAAAATCGGCCAGCCGCTGCGTCTTTTCCGGCAGCGACTTCACCCAGTTGGGCAGTGGCACATCGCCGGTGCGGGTATCGGTCAGGAACCGGCGGTGGTAGAGTACCAGCACCGACAGGATACAGCCAAACTGAATATCGACCGTATAGAGTTTGGTAAACTCGTTACCCGCAATACCCGCCAGCGACGAATAGATAATCATGTGCCCGGTTGACGAAATGGGCAGAAACTCGGTAAGTCCTTCGATAATGGCCAGGACAATGGCATGAATTAACTCCATCAAAAAAATTTATAAGTGGTCCGCCACTGCGGTTGTACCGTTGTAAAGTTGCAGACGCGCCAGCATCCACTGTGGCAGCCAACTTTACAACTGTATGACTTTACAACTACGTGGTTTTCGGGCGGCTCAGGATGGCGAAGAACTCCAGCATAAAGCCGCTCATCACCACGATTGGACCGAGGGTCAGACCCAGAAAACCAAAGCCGAATTCTTCTTTGTCGAGACTCATGATGAAAAAACCGAGCAGGATTACGCCAATACCCACCAGCATGATGGTGTAGTTACGCCGACCAAATGGCAGGGCGGTAGCGGGCGAAACCGCCACCGGACGTGCCGGAAAGGATTTTGGCTCTGCATCAACCGTCGTATTTGGTATAGGGGGTATTTTCCGGGCCGGTTCATCGCGGATGATTGTGGCCGCGCCGGTACGTTTTTCTTTCGTTGCCATAATTTCTTTTTGTTTAATGTAATTCGTCCAGCGACAGGCCGAGGTATCGGTTTACGGCCTGAAACGTACTTAAAAATCCAATGACCACACCCAAACCAATCAGGCCGGCCAGGAGCAGCAGCAATTTACCATAGTCCTGAAACGCGGCCAGTTCGGGCAGGCTGCGGATAGCAATTTGAAGGGTAATCAGCAGCAATACAACCGCAATAATACCCGCCACAAACCCCTGCCAGATGCCCCGCCCCAAAAAAGGTCGGGTAATGAACCCGTTGGTAGCTCCTACCAGCTGCATACTGCGAATCAGCATTCGCTGCGAATGCAACGCCAGCCGGATCGTATTGTTCATCAGCACTACAATGATGACCAACAGCACCAGCGCAAAAGCCGACATAACTATATAGATGCGGGTGATATTTCGGTTGATACTATCGACCAGGTTTTCCTGATATACGACTTCAAACACACCATCTATTTTTTCGATGTCCTGCTTTACAATTACCAGTTTTGACTCCTCAAAGTACTCCTCGTTGAGTTTGATCCGGTAGCTGTCACGAAGCGGATTTTCGTCTAAAAATTTGGAAAAATCCTCTTTCGTTTCGGCAACAAATTCTTTGGCTGCTTCATCCTTCGATACCAGCGTAATTTGCGGTTGTCCGTTGGTTTTCAGGACAAACGGCTCACTGGCCAGTGTCCTGAACAACGTTTCGCTTTGGGCTTTGCTCAGGTCTTTATCCAGAAAAGCCCGCATCTCGTAATTCTCGCGAATGAACGTAACGAGCCGCTTGGACTGCACAGCCAGCGTTCCACAAAAACCAATTAAAAACAAGGCCAGCGTCAGGCTGAATAAAATCATGCCGCTGGGGTACATTCCTACTTTTTTCTTCTTACGAGCCATTCAGGGGTTCGTGTTTAGATGGACAAATTTAGCGCAATAGACCGCGTAACGGCCCAATTTAAGAAAATTTAAGGCATCATCATCGCCAGATGCCCGCCACCGGGTGGATCGTTACGGCCTGCCAGCCATTGCCGAGAAGCCGGATACCGGTGTTGGCCGGGTCGGGAAACACCTGGTTGGTCATGGTCACGGCCCCGTCATTGGCAAAAACTTCTACCGACGAACGGTCAACCCATATTTGCAGGCTCACGCGTCCGTTCTGTGGTTTCAGCGGAGCTGCGTACCGTCCCGGAAAGTCCTTATGAAAGGCGGTCTGCCCTACGCGGCTTCGGTCAACATATAGTTGTTGCTTAACCACATCGTAGCCAATGACAGTGGCGTCAGCATCGTTCCGCGGGTTTTTATGGAGCAAAATACGGTAATCGGTCGTGCCGGGTTGGGGTTCCAGTTCGGCGGTGAGCAGGTAGGCGTCGGTGAGGGGTTCGGCGTAGGTAAGCTGCCGGTTAAAGGCCGTAACGTCGGTACCCATCATGCGAAATGGCGTGTCCAGCAGTTGGTTGAGTTCCTGCACGGGTTGTTGCCGCAGGTCGTAGCGCGTGGTTTTACCATCGGCCCGCTGCACCAGTTTCAGTTCGCGGGGCAGGGTCATGGCCCCCCGGAATACCGTTGTGGGCAGATCGTTGGCGTATTGCCAGTTATTCATCCAGCCAATGCTGATTGGCCCGCGATTGCCGCGAATGGGCAGGTTGTTGAACGTAATGGCCGCGTAATAATCCTTGCCGTAATCCACGTAGCGCGGCTCGCCGGGTTTGCTCTCGCTCACGAAGGTTTTCCCATCAAACCGGCCCACAAAATACTGCATTCCGGGGCCACCCGCCGGAGCATTACCACCCATCGACAGCAGCAGCAACCATTTGCGTTCTACCGCATTATCGACTGGCACCTCCACTAAATCGGGGCATTCCCATATCGTGGCCGGGCTGTCGGGCGAGACAAACTCGCCGGTTTTGGTCCACTGCCGCAGGTTAGTCGAATTGTAGAAGAGGGCCTTTTTCTCGGTAGGCAGCAACACAACCATCACCCAGCGACGGGTGGGTTCGTGCCAGAACACTTTGGGATCGCGAAAATCTTTTTTGTTGAGGTCGATAACCGGATTGGCGTCGTATTTGGTCCAGGTACGGCCTTTGTCGGTGCTGTACGCAATGTGCTGACTTTGCCGATTTTCCTGATGGCCGGTATAAATAGCCACCATTGGCGGGGTACTGCCCCGGCCAAATCCGCTACTGTTGGTTTTGTCCACGACGCAGCTTCCCGAAAAAATCATAGTGTTGCCTTCTTCGGCGATGGCGGGCGGCAGTTCGCGCCAGTGAACCAGGTCGCGGCTGATGGCATGGCCCCAGGTCATATGCCCCCAGCGCGAACCGAAAGGATTATGCTGGTAGAACAAATGGTATTCGCCGTCGAAATAGACAAGCCCGTTGGGATCGTTAATCCAGTTGGCGCGGGGCGAGAAATGATATTGCGGACGAAACACCTGCTGATACGTGGTATCGGACCCAGGACGCTGCGCCAAACCAGCAAACGGCAGTGAGCCAACAAACCAAACCCCCAGTAAAACTCGGACCATTACAGACAGATTGCCGTAGATAGATTGTTGCAGATAAAGCGGACTAAATACGGAGGGCAAGTTCGCTAATTTATAGGTTAGTTTCGCGACTGTCCTGGTAAAACATCCAGATCAAACAGCGGGTTTGTCCTCTAAGACATCTCCAGCTATGACCGCCAACCACCCGTTCCAACGCTACGACGAAACCGACGACGCGCAGTTTTACGTACAGCCCCGTTTAGTCAACCACATCGACAATGCCGCCATCCGGGCTGCTACTGATTTATACCGAGACCACCTGCCTGCCGGATGTGATGTGCTGGATTTGATGAGCAGCTGGGTGAGCCACCTGCCAGCCGATGTGCAATACGGGCGCGTGGCCGGGCTGGGCATGAACGAAACCGAATTACGGGCCAATCCGCAGTTAACGGACTATACAGTACAGAACCTCAATAGGGCCCCCAAACTCCCCTACCCTGACAACACCTTCAACGGCGGCATGGTTACCGTATCGGTACAGTATCTGACGCAACCCGTAGTGGTTTATAAGGAACTGACACGGGTCTTGCGCCCCGGCAGTCCATTTCTGACGGTATTCTCGAACCGCATGTTTCCGACCAAAGCCGTAGCGGTCTGGCAATCGCTCGATGACCGGGGCCATCAGCAGTTGGTGCGTTCATTTTACGAGCAAACCGGTTTATTCGACCAGATTGATGTACTGGACCGCAGCCCGCGCGGCTGGGGCGACCCGCTGTTTGCGGTGGTAGGACGGGTGAAAAAGGAGGGGCGATTTATAGCCGTAGCTACATGACTTTCTGCTTCATCGCTTTTGCCAGCGGGACAATACCGCTCCCGTTACCAGCCCGCCAAACAAATACCAGCCGATAGTCATAGCAACGGTAGCATTGGTACGGGTGGTGGGAGCCGCGCCCAGACCCAGCGGACCAGGCAGTGTAATGGCCCCTATTCCTGCCAACAGACCCAAAGCTACCCCGGCCAGAACCGGCTGTTTTGGGTTCAGACCCACTAAACTGTAATAAACGGCATTCGATACCACGTCGCCCGCCATAGCCAGTACGTATAGGGAGGTGCCGGTTGGTGGGGTTTCGTCAACGGATTCGTATCCTTTTTTGATGCTGCGTTCGCCGAGTAAGTCAGCGCGGGGGGCCTGCGGCACGAATTGCCGGACCGTCTCGTGCAGTACATTCAGGGCAACTGCCCCGGCCAGACCGCTGCCCAATGCGGTCAGGAGTGTATTTTTCTGTTTGCTTTCCATGTAAGGCTGATGTTTTTCAGAAAGAAACGGGATCAACACCCGGTTGTTTAGAGCCAGTTCTTGCGCCGAAAAATCCAGAGTGTCAGGGCCGAAGCCGAAATCATCATACTCCAGGCAAAGACATAGCCATATTTCCAGTGAATTTCGGGCATCTGCTCAAAGTTCATACCCCAGATGCTCGCCAGCAGCGTGGGCGGCAGAAACACCAGCGACACCACGGTAAAGATTTTCACGACCCGGTTCTGCTCCAGATCGATCAGACCGAGGTAGGTATTTTGCAGAAACTCCAGCCGCTCAAAAATAAAGTTGGTGTGATCGATGAGTGAGTTTATGTCTTTGGTCAGGATGCGCAACCGGGCCTGTTCGGCCTCGTTAAACCAACCGTCAGAGCGGATCATGGCTGATATAACCCGCTGTTTGTCAACCACGTTCTCGCGGATATTCATGGTCAGCTCCTGATAGTCGTTGATGTTCAGCAGCATCTCGCGGTCCAGATTGGCGTCAAGATCAAGCATCCGGTTGATGGCTTTGATCTCGCCCGATACCAACTCGATCAGATCGGCGTCGTAGTCGATGCGTGATTCGAAGATAAAGATCAGAATCTGCGCCCCGTCGGTGAACGACGACCGTCGGGATTTAATGCGCTTTACGGTATCGGCAAAGGATCTGAGGTCGGCGTTGCGATAGGTAAAAAGCGTGTCGTCTTTCAGAATAAAGCTCACCGGCACCGTCACGTAGCGATGTTCGGGATCAGGTACCAGAAAATTGGAATTAGCAATCAGGTAGTCGTCCTCTTCGATGTAGCGCGACGAACTTTCGATCTCGAGTTGCTCCTGCTGACTCAAAAAATCGACATCAAACTTTTCTTCAACGCTTTTTATCTCGGCGGGCGTCGGGTTTTGTAAATCGACCCAAAGGGTACGTGCGGTATCCTGAAAGGAGTCAATATCGCGGATTTTTCGGACGGACGTTTCGTCCTGCTGGAAGATTCGGATCATATAATACGGTTGAGCAGCGCAGTGGCCTGAGTGCGAAGTTCGCAGAAATGCTTTGATTTGCCCGTACCATTACCCCGATTATACAGGTATAAACTTCCTCTGACGCTACCTTCAGCCCCTGTACCTGACCAACAAGTATCTGCAAACCAATATCGGCCCATAATTCGTAAAGCAGAGCGCGTAACTTTGTTCTATGGAATCAACCGATCAGCCCCGCCGACGCGGACAGCGCACCGACCAGCAGTTTACCGTTCGGCATCCCGCCGAACTTATGACCTTTCTGCTCGAGAACCTGCCGGGCAAAAACCGCAACAATATCAAGTCATTGCTGCGCAACAAGCAGATTCTGGTTGATGATCGGGTATATACGCAGTTCAATCATGGGCTACAGCCAGAACAGGTCGTAACGGTGGCGGGCAACCGGGCCGCCGAAATCAGTCAGTACCGGGGTCTTACGATCCTGTTTGAAGACGACCACCTGATTATCATCAATAAGCAGTCGGGCCTGCTGTCTATGGGTACCAGCAAGGAGCGTACCCGCACTGCGTACAGCATCCTAAGCGATTACACCAAGCGTATTGACCCTGACAACAAGGTTTTCATCATCCACCGGCTCGACCGCGAAACGTCGGGTGTGATGCTGTTTGCCAAAAGCGAACGGGTCCAGCATCTCATGCAGGCGTCCTGGATCGATACGGTGCAGCAACGCACTTACGTGGCGTTGGCCGAAGGAGTGCCGGAGCCACCAACGGGTGTTGTGTCATCGTATCTGCGGGAGAGTAAAGCCCTGATCGTTTATTCAAGTCAGAACCCCGAAGGCGGGCAGTTTTCCATTACAAACTATTCCGTTGTCAAGTCTGCCAACGGCTATTCCCTGGTTCATCTCGAACTGGAAACGGGCCGTAAGAATCAGATTCGGGTGCATTTGCAGGACATCGGCCATCCCATTGCGGGCGATGCCAAGTACGGAGCCAAAACTAATCCCATCGGGCGGCTGGGTCTCCACGCCGAAACCATCGTGTTTGAGCATCCCATCACCCACGAGACCATGCGCTTCGATGCGCCGGTGCCGAAGCTGTTTCTGAGCGTACTGAAGGGAAGAGAAGAGTTGTAACGCAGAGATGCGCAGAGGAAAAAAGGAGATACGCGGAGAAAAACCCTCTGTGAATCTCCTTTTTTCCTCTGCGTTACAACTCCTATGATACAAACCTATATTTCAGCAGCACCCAGATAGCTTCGATGCCATCGAACCACGATATTTTCTTGCCTTCCTCTACCGAGCGGGGGTAGTAATGGATGGGTACTTCTTTAATACGGATGCCGCGTTTGGCTACTTTGGCCGTTACTTCGGGGCAGAACTCAAACCCGGTACAGTTAAGCGGAATAGACTGCAAAAACGTACTCTCAAACACCTTGTAGCAGGTTGGCTCGTCGGTCAGCCGCTGGCTGTAGAGCATGTTGGTGAGGAGCGTTACGAGTTGTCCGCCGAGGTAAAAGCTGAAGTACGAGTGCCGGTTTTCGGGGTTCAGAAAGCGAGATCCATAGACCACTTTTTCGCCTTCGTCGGTGATGACGGGTACTAACTTCAGGTAATCTTCGGGTTCGTATTCGAGGTCGGCGTCCTGCACAATGGTCACATCGCCCCGGATATGGCTGATGGCCGTGCGGATAGCCGCACCTTTACCCTGATTTTTTTCGTGATGAATCACCCGAATGTTTGGCACCGTTGCGTAGGTAGCCAGGCGTTCGCGGGTTCCGTCGGTCGAACCGTCGTCAACAATGATGATTTCTTTAGCAATATCAACCGCCTGAATCTTAGCTATAATAGCATCAATGGACTTTATTTCGTTGTAAGCGGGAATCAGCACGGAGAGTAACATGGCAGCAAAGATAGGGGGCAACTGATGATGTAGTACGGTTAGCTTACGGAGTTTGTGATTTCCGAACGTAGTAAGTCATTGGAAATTCAGGGCTATTGACCCGTCGAAAATACGCCTGTAGTCCCTGCCGCAACTGACCAATGGCACGGGCATTGGTCGGTTCAGTGAGGGCCGTGCTATCATCAATGACGCTACTGCGGTTGCCAAAGACCACCAGTTTCAGACTGGTATCAGCCAGCGCACGGGCGTAGGTATCGGGGTGTGATTTGATATAGTGGGTTGTCTGCATCTCGGTATGAATAAACGGCACGTTCGGCTCGCGGTCCGACACAAAATACAGATGCATGGCATTGTCGATCAGTAGTACCTTACCACCCGGCCCGGCCTGCTGCCGGATAAATGCGCTGGTGGCTTCCTCGCCCGAATAATCGGCCAGAGTAACAAATCGTTTGGCGGCATCGGGGCGGTACAGCACCACGCTCACGGCCAGTAATACAGTGACTACGGTGCCGCCGACAACCAAATTTCGGTTTAGCCGTCCGGTGCGCTGTTGTTGTGCCATCAGCCACTGATCCAGCATAAGGGCCATGAAAGGGGCGAAGAAGACAGCCGCCGGAAAGAAATAATGACTGGCCTGTGTCTTCAGCAGCGACACGCACGAAAAAACGGCCAGCAGCAGCGCCAGCCAAACCGCCGGCGTTTGCACAAAGCCCGCCCGAAATCTCGACACAGTCAGCAACGCTGCCGACGCCAGCAGCAGGGCCAGAAACCAGCCCAGTTTCACGAAGAATTTAGCCAGAAACAGCGTGTGCGACGGGTAACCACCGAACGGATAAATATACGTCCATTCGAGGTGAGTGATCAGACGACCAGTCATCCAGAAATACACTGCCGACAGCAACAGCGGTATAGCGAATCCAGCCAGTACCAGCGGCCCCCGTGTCAGCATCTGCCCAATGGTTTGCCGCCCCACCAGTGTCAGCAAGAATATATACGCACCAAAACCAACCACATAGAAGGCGGCTACACTCTTGAAACACATACCCACACCAAGCAGCACACCCGCCAGCAGCCACCGCCAGTTTTCTTTGCCCGCCTGCCGGGTAGCCACCCCAAACGCACTGAGCCCGCAAATGGCGACCCAGCTTTCGGGTTCGAGGAAATTCATTTCCATGAAAAAACAACTCACCGCCGTCAGAGCCGCCGAGAGCAGAGCCGTTCGCTCGCCCAGCACACGGGTTACCAGCCAGGAAGCAACCACCGTTCCTGCTGCCAGCAACGTTATGAGCAGCGAGATACTGACGTGATTATAACCGCCCAGCAAGCTTAACAATACGTTTGTGGATGAATATAGCAGGTACGATTTAGTCAGTATAAAATCATACAGGTCGTATCCTTTACTGAGCGTCCGGCCAATGATCAGGTACTCGTAGGCGTCGTAGCCGTAACCGGAATTATAAGTAAACAGGAAAAAAAGCGGACAAAACAAAGCCAGAAATAGCAGAATTCGGGTCATACAGATGCGAAAGCAGTCGCAGAAATAATATACTGGGCAAAGGTATATCTTTTGTTAACCTTCTCGAAGATGGTACTGGCTTCTTAGAAGCTGTTTGAGCTAGCAATTTGAGGCTGAAAGCGGTGGATTTTGGCTGTGGCCAAGGCGCTTTTTGCAGGCCGTAGCCGTAACTGCTTCGGCGGTCCGATACGGACGAAGGAAGTAACGCAGAACACGGTAAAAGACGCAAATTCAGCTTCAAAGCGATTAACTCAAAACAGCTTCTAAATACCTAATTCTACAAAAATTGCGTCCTTACGGGATTTTTATAGGAAACCACTGATTTTATATATCATTTAACCATTGGAACTACAGCTTTTTACCCCGTCAACAATGCAAAATACTTCGTGTGGGTTTTGTATCGTTGACGGGGTAAAAAGCTTACTGCGCTACCGGTGTTAATCGGAAGATGTAGCCGGGTTCTTCCACGGAGACGTAGAGGTAGCCGTCCGGTCCCATATCGATGTTGCGCAGACGTCCGATGTTTTTCAGGACGTTTTCCTGACTTACGATCTTATTGTCCTTCACCACGCAGCGGTTCAGGTACTGGAAACGCAGCGACCCCACCATCAGGTTATTTTTCCAGCCGGGGTATTTGTCGCCCGTCACGAACGCCATACCGCTTGGTGCAATGGATGGAAGCCAGTACGTAACGGGTTGCTCCATGCCTTCTTTAGCTGACAGGGCCGTAATAGGTTTACCGTCGTAGTTGATACCGTAGCAGATGACGGGCCAGCCGTAGTTAGCAGCTTTGCGGATGATATTCACCTCGTCGCCCCCGCGCGGGCCGTGTTCGTGTGTCCAGATGGCTCCCGTGGCGGGGTTCAGGGTCATGCCCTGCGGGTTGCGATGGCCGTAGGAGAAAACCGACCGGCGTTCTTTTTTGTCGTTCACAAACGGGTTGTCGGCAGGAATACGGCCATCGTCCATGATCCGGTGAATCTTCCCGGCGTCGCGGTCGAGTTGCTGGGGATTTTCTTTCTCGCTGCCCCGGTCGCCGACCGATACGTAGAGGTAACCTTTTTTGTCGAACGTTAGTCGCGAGCCGTAGTGATGGCGCGTTTTAGCGTACGGGAGGGCTTCAAAAATGGTTTTTGGCGCGGTCAGTTCGTCGCCCACGAGTTTGGCCCGCATCACGGCGGTGGTAGAAAGCTTCTGGTCGCCCTCCATTTTGTGGGCCGAATAGGAGAGATAAACAAAACCGTTTTTAGCGAAATCGGGGTGCACGGCCACGTCAAGCAGACCGCCTTGTCCTTCCACGAGTGCTTCGGGTGCGCCGGTGAGTTTGGTTTTTTGATTGACTTTGTCCACGCGATAAACCTCGCCGGTACGGTCGGTCACGAGCATATTGCCGCCGGGCAGAAACGCCAGGCCCCAGGGCGATTTCAATCCGCTTACCATCGTATCCAAACGCACCGTCTGACCGTCGGACGAGAAAACGTTTGACATGGGCTTGCTGGCAAACTTGTATTGGTCCACGTCTTTCAGGCTTTCCAGAATCAAATTGGCCATAGCATCAACTTCGACAGGGCTGAGTACCTCTTTCCAGGCGGGCATGCCCATGTCGGTATAGCCCCCCGTAATACTGACCATCAGGTTGGTTTTTTCTTTGCCGTGTTTCCATTTACGGTCCACAAAAGCTTCTACTTTTTCGCCGTGGCAGGATGAGCAATAGGCGGTGTAATTTTCGCGGGCACTTTTGCCAGAGGCAGATTTGCCGGGAGCAGCGGGGTTTGGGTCAATGAGAAAGCTGCTCAGGGCAAGTACGGCCACAAAAGCAGTAATAAGTAGGTAACGTAGCATAGTGATGGGGTTTGTCGGGGTAAAAATAGCTGATCAGAGTCGTATCTTTACTACCATGACCAACGTGGAGATTGCTATTATCGGAGCCGGGTTTGCCGGATTGGGCGCTGCCATCCGGCTTAAACAAAGTGGGCGCAATTCGTTCGTTATTTTTGAGCGGGCTGCTGAGGTGGGCGGTACCTGGCGCGACAATGTCTATCCCGGCTGCGCCTGCGACGTACCGTCGCATCTGTATTCGTTTTCGTTCGCGCCCAACCCCAACTGGTCGCGGAAGTTTTCGCCCCAGCCTGAAATTCTGGATTATCTCAAAAACGTGGTGCAGCAGTTTGATTTAGGGGCGAAGATTCAGTACAACACCGAAATTATCCGCACTGAATTCTCCGAAGAAACGGGCCGCTGGACCCTCACCGACCGCGCCGGAAACGTCACTACGGCCCGCGTCGTGATTGGGGCCATCGGGCCACTCAACCGGCCCAGCATACCAAAGCTACCGGGCATAGAGAGCTTTGCCGGGCAGGTGTTTCACTCGTCAGAATGGGACACATCGGCAGCGTTGGCGGGGAAGCGCGTAGTTGTGTTGGGTACGGGGGCCAGTGCTATCCAGATCATTCCGGCCATTACCCCCGTGGTAGAACACCTGACCGTTTTTCAGCGCACGGCTCCCTACGTCATGCCCCGGCGCGACGCGGCCCTGTCGGCGGGAGTACGGGGGCTGTTCAACAAAATTCCGGCTCTGCGGCAGACCTATCGGACGGGTATTTACTGGACAAAGGAGTTAGGCGGGCTGTCGTTTATAGGCAACAAAACCATGCGCAGGATTGCCACCTTCATTGCCCGCAAACATCGCGAAGACGCCATCAAAGATCCGGCTCTCCGGCAAAAAGCTACGCCAGCCTACGAACTCGGCTGCAAGCGCGTACTGGTCTCCGACGACTATTTTCCCGCCCTCACCCGGCCCAACGTCAGCCTCGTTACCGACGCTATTGACCGGGTAACGCCCACCAGTATTCTCGATAAAGCCGGGCAGGAACACCCCGCCGACGCTATCATTCTCAGTACGGGTTTTGTAGCCGCCGACATCATCTGCGATCTGCACATTACGGGCCGCAGTGGGCGGGTTCTGCTCAATGAATGGGCAAAAAACGGTCCCGAAGCGCATTATGGCATTACGGTATCGGGCTACCCGAACATGCTCTTTCTGGTGGGGCCAAATACGGGACTGGGCCATACGTCCATCGTGCACATGATCGAGTCGCAGATGAATTACGTACTGAGTTATCTGGATTTGCTCGATAAAGTGGGGCCTAGCCAATCCAGGCCGGACGCCTTTCTCGACGTAAAGCACGAAGCGCAGACCGCGTATAACCTTGATATTCAGGAGCGGATGAAAACTACCGTCTGGGCATCGGGTTGCCAGAGCTGGTACATGAACGAGCAGGGCAAAAACACGACCCTCTGGCCCGACCTGACCGTTACGTACCGCAAAGCCACCCGACAGGTAAACCCGGAAGAGTATGAAGTGGGTTGATCAGGAGTGACCAACCTACAGTAGCCGCTCCGCCATTTTGCGGCCCGACCAGTACGCGCTTCCCAGGCCGTTGGGCCATTGCGACAGCAGCGGTTCCTGCCCTGAAAAGCCATCGCCACCAAACAACAGCGGGAAAGACATTTTAGCGTCAAGAAACCAGCCATTAACCTGGGTTGAGGGCTGACTGAACCGCCACCGATGCACCTGAACCGACTCGACCGACTCCGCCGGAATCCAGCGGGACAGCCCGGTCAATACGCGCTGTCCAACGGCGTTCAGGTCATCGTCGAAATGGGTTTGGCTGTCTTCGGCATTTAGCAAAATTGTTACCGTTGGTGGCCCCGGAATACCCTTCTGTCCATTGTCGATCAGCATCGTTCGTCCGTCGAAGCCGGTGGGCTGGGCGGTTTCGTCTGCCGGGACCACAACGCCCGGCGCGGGAATCTGGCTCGTTTGATTCAGACTGGCCAGTATGGCAATACAGGGTTGATACGCAATCTGTTGCAGCGCGGTATGGTCGGCTTCGGAGAGTGTCAATCCACTGCGTTTCAACAGCGTGAGAGCCTGCGGAGCGGGTATTGTCACCAGCAGATTATCAACCCGGTACAGATTACCCGACTCCGTTTCTACCTGCCAGCCCGCTGCCCGCGTACCAATCCTGACAACGGTTTCGCTGGTGTGGACGATCAGCCCGTCGCTTAGGTGTTTGGCTACGGCGTTCATGCCATCAACTCCGGCATAGCCCGGTGAGGTGGTAGTGTCGGCAGAGTCAGACGGTAGCCAGCGGATCATAACGTCTTCATCCACCAGTTGATCGAGCAATGCCTGAAATTCGGGAGTTTGCGGGGTTACGTAGGGCAGTCCGTGATCGGCGCGGGCGGGTGGGTCGGTATCGGTCATGCGCCGGGTGGCCATGCGTCCGCCTACGCCCCGGCCTTTATCGAGGATCGTAACGGTATGGCCGTGTTGAACAAGGTGACGGGCGGCAGTGAGTCCGGCCATGCCCGCGCCAATGATGAGGGTAGTAGGCAAAATGAAGAGCGGTCTGGTTTAGGTCGGCAAGTTACGACGCGTGACCGAACGCCGTAGTTGCCAACCCGCCCCGAATCCGGAAATTATGGTTTATCCAGTTTCGGGGCGGGCGGTACGTAACGGGTAGTTCGGCTACTTGCGCACGTCGATTTTGTACCCGCCGGGCTTGCTGATGTAGCCCAGAATGTCGAACGCCTGCGTACTGACTCCGTCAGAGAGTTCAACACGGGGGGAGGCTGGGGGATTATAACCTTCATTAATCGCGATAATGCCGATCCAGCTTTCGCCATCGGGCAGTTTCACGTCGATACACTTTTGATTGGCTGTTAGCTCATAGTTCGAGAGCAACTTTTTACCATTGACCAGCAGATCGATCACATTGCCATCGACGACGCTCCAATCCCAGAGGCAGATTTTAAGGGTGTTGCTCTTTACTGTCAGCGTACCCTGATTGCTGTAATTTGCGGGCAGCGTACTACTGGGTAGCAC